>Ga0196887_1000146_pt1 | contig 34142 bp, 37 predicted proteins | sample VirMetDEL_Mar_31_FD_169094 | JGI IMG/M metagenome (GOLD analysis project Ga0196887, IMG submission 169094) | Aqueous microbial communities from the Delaware River and Bay under freshwater to marine salinity gradient to study organic matter... | ecosystem: Environmental > Aquatic > Marine >... | reverse complement strand
TCCGCAACTATCGCAAAGGGTACTGCTAAACTGGCTCGCAAATTGGGTTGCACTGTACGCCAAGACCGTGGCGGTTATAACCGATACTTTATCCAAGCAGGTGCGGATCATTACATTATTAGTGCAAGGGATATCCTACACCGCAAAGTTGAGAAAAAAGACGGTGACACATTCCGTCAATATCACGCTGGTTATTTGTCTTTATACAAAGAGCATTCTAATACTAATCGTAATTTGTGGGATGTACCGCAAAGAGATACAGAAACCAAGGGAGCATAATCGGCATTGACTAGACTGGTAAGGGTAGCAATGGATTGTTACCCAAACCAATATTAAATTTTATTTTATTTTTTTTATTTTATTTTTTATTTATTTTTTTTTATTTTTACTATCACTACTATCACTTAACGAGGTTTTATCATGAAATTATTAGCTCGAGACAATAACACCAAATTAATCAAAACGGCAAAGGGTAGCAAATTGCCAGTAGTGCTTGCAGGATTATCTATGATGCCAACACTAGCACTATGCCCAAATAGCAAAAAAGCAGATTGTCTGGATATGTGTTTAAAGGATAGCGGATTCAGTGAAGTTTTTGATTCTGTAAATATAGCCAGACAAAAAAAGACTGATTACTTTATGCAAGATCGAGACGGATTTTTGCAACAATTAAAACGTGAGTTAACCAACCTAGATAAGTACGCCAAAAAGCACAACAAAAAAGCTATTGTTCGGCTCAATGTTTTATCGGATATACCTTGGGAGCGTTACAACATACCGCAACAATTCCCTAATATAAAATTTTATGATTATACAAAACGATCTAATAGGCTCGGACGTATGCCAGAAAATTATGGTTTAATGTTTTCTTGGTCTGGTGCTAGTGATTACCAACAAGAAGTTAATAACGCTTTAAAAACTGATACACCTATAACAGTAGTATTCAGTAAACAATTACCAGAATATTATCTTGGTCGTAAAGTCTACAATGGTGATTTGTCCGATCTTGATAATCTAGATCAAAAGAATATGGTAATAGGTTTATTGTTAAAAGGTAACAAAAACAAAAGAGACTTTGAATTAAATGGTAGTGATTTTGTAGTTGATTCTAACGCCATAAATCATGTTGCAGAATACGACCGCTACAGATTCAACCAAAATAAAATCCCATTGAGAGAAGTAGCTTAGTGCTATTTTTCTCAAAATACTATCACTACTATCACTTAACGAGGTTTGCTTAACGAGTTTGAGATAAAAGGTAGGCTTAACGAGACGAACGGGAACACAGCAACACATTATTGTAGTATAATTTACTTATAACTTAGCGAGGTAATAAGACAATGACAGATGACGAAATAAGAGACACGTTTGACTCTACCAATATAACTCTAAAACAGTTAGTTGCTAAGTCAGGCAAATCCAAAAAACACATTCTTAAAGTGCTGATGTCTCCGCAGGAAGTAAGCGTAGTAGATCACAACAAGGAAGTTGTACAGCACAACAAACGATACAATAAACATTTTTCTAGGAGTAACAATTAATGAATAACGAGTATTTAGATAATAGACTTTGCAGTATGTTTGATGTTAAACTTACACAGTTACACGAGCTACCAGCTAACGAACTAGAACAGTTACGAGCAGACCTATTATTCCGTCTAGCTCACAGCAAATAACACTATCACACTTAACGAGGTTTTATTATGCTTACAGCCAACCCAGTAGTAGAGGCAGAGCTTGAAGATATTAACGCAGCTATACGCAAGGAGCGCAAACGTATATGGGATTTAGAAGATGAGGGTATCGAGCCAGAGTGTCATTGGCTTGACTATCTAGAGTCTGAGAAAAGGCGTGGCGTAGAACAAATTGTAATTAACTTTTGAGGTTTATCATGGATATACTTGAAGATATACACGAACAACTAGAAATAACTGGCAGTGATGGCAAAGTAGTCCAACAGCTACTCGACTATGACATTGTACTTAGACTTAATGACGATGAGACAGGCTACGCAGGGTTTGAGATTGTACACGAGCCAACCGAAGAGATCGTACACTGGGAGGAGTTTAAAGATGTGGATTAACAGAAAAAAGATGCTCTTAATTAGAGAGTTTGTACAGGGCATCTTTGCGGGTATATCTATAGCTGGTAAGACTAGAAGTGAGGTCTTAGGCGATAGCGAGTACAAGTTTAACTGGAACAGTCAAATAGAGGTTATTGTCTATTACCAAGAGCAGGACGAGGAATGGAAAGTAGTGGCGTACCAGTGTAACGACTACAGCCAGTTTCATGGTAACGAGATTAAAGTAATTAATTTAGAGGATAACTGGACATGATAAATCATAGCGATAGAGATTGGCTTACTAACGAGGAAGTTCGAGCAATATATGAGCGTGTTTGCGGTATTTTTTCTGGCATACGCTTATCTGGAAAGAAGCGTTCCGATGTTTTAGAAGATGACTTTTGGATGTTCTGGCGTACCGATGTAGAGGTTAATGTGTGGCGTTGTGATTTAGATAATAAGTTTAACATAACCTGTTACCACTACAAAGACCGTGAAAACAGTGATGATTTTGACGATGATTTTGGTATTGAATTAGAGGAGATATGGCAATGAGCCTACCAACACTAAAGGAATTTGAAGATATATGTAGGAAACAAGACTTTACCTATTGGTATACAGATGATCATAGTGTTTACACTAAGGGTAAGGCTAAACAGGAAGCTATACAGAAAGCAGTACGAGAGGGCGGCAGGGACTACCTAGATATTATGATTAAAGAAATGGAGAAACAAGGAGTATGAGCGAATCAACACATGGGGGTAAGGGAGACCGCCCCAGAAAAGTAAACAAGGAGAAGTATGAGGCTAACTGGGATGCTATCTTTGGGAAGAAAAAGTTACCCACAGAGGAATTGAATCCTGAATCCAAGTCAAGTAAAAAAGGTGATTCAAATTGAATCGATAGTTCTTGATTATCCACCTGATACAACTATATACGCTAACGTAGAAACTTGACAAAGGGGTTATAATGCTATTAAGGTTTTATTGTTGTGAAATATCTTTGGGTAAGTGCCTGTGGGGATGGTACAAACTACCGAGGATTTGTATAACAAAAGCTGACTTCATTGTCAGTTGGTTAGGAGGGTGTATTGTCTGGTCGAGACTTAAAAGAACACATAAGAATACTAACGGAGTTCAGAAAGATTGACCCGTGGATGCATATACAGACAGTGTATGCTTTTGTAACTATCGCTCAACGTACTTTTGTTAATTCAGAAACGCTGAGGGTTATGGACGTAGGTGAGTTGATGGATACGTCCAGTGCTAGTGCAAGTAGAAACTTACGAGTGCTGGTAGATCACGATTTAATAAAACTATACGAGAATCCCGATAGACGTATTGAGAAGTATATCGAGGTAACAAAGCGAGGCAGAGCCTTAGCAAGGAGGATAAGATTATGACTAAGATTCTAATAGAGGTACTATCATTTTCAGCAGTGTGTATTACCTTCGGATTCGTAATTAATGCTGTATTGGAGGTTTACGTATGAGTGTTAATCAAAGAGGTAACGGGTGGGAAGCCTATGTTACATACAAAGGGAAGAAGTTTAGGCGAACTCTCTCCACTAAGGAAGATGCCACGGTACTGGAGGCAATGTGGCAAAGAGAGATAGCACAAGGGAATATGCCCACAGCTATGGAAGTTAACAGAGAGACTGGTAAGGCATCAGGGTGGACACTACGCCATGCGTTTGATCGTTGCCATGAGAACTACTGGGCTAATACAAAGAATGAACGTCAGGTTATGTTTATTCAGAGTATTGTCTGTAAGTATTGGGGCGAGAAGTCACCCATCAACAGGATCAGCACTACTACAGTGTTTGACTGGATAAGATGGATGCGAGAGAACCAAGGTTATGCTCCATCAACTGTTAACAGGCACATATCTTGTCTTAAAAAGTGTTTAGATAATGCAGTGGATGAAGGCGCACTAACTACAGTACCGAAGTTTAAACGCCAGAGCGAGAAAGGTAGGGAACGTATTGAATACTTCTCTAAGGACGAAGAGAATGCCATTCTAAGCGAGTTTGACAGGTTAGGTGAAGATTACCTACGTGACTATGCTATCGTGGCAGTAGACACAGGTATGAGGGCAGGAGAGGTGTTGAAGATTGATGGAGATAATCTTATCAAGCTACAACAAACGAGGTCTGATGGTTCTCAGATGTATGGTGCTTACATACCAGACAGAAAGAACGGTGAACCACTACTGATGCCTATAACTAAAAGAGTAGAGGAGGTACTACGCAAACGTAAGACTTTTAACGATCCATTGTACAAGCACAGACTTGCTTGGGACAGGGTGAGAGATTACTTAGGTCTTACTAATAAGTGCTGGCACACTTGGAGACATACGACAGCAACAAGACTAACAGAGAAGGGTTGGGACACTGCTAACATCATGCGTTACATGGGTCATAAAAATATTGCAACCACTCTCAAGTATGCTAAATGGGATACGTCAACTATGGTTGGTGGGTCTAATTTACTTGAAGATTAGCTTGTGTCCTTAAGTGTCCTAAAGTGTCCGAAGTGGCGTGTTAAAGATTTCAAGAATGGCTCAAAACCTAGATGCCTAGGTAGCTCAGTCGGTAGAGCAGAGGACTGAAAAGCCCATGAAACCTTATCACGCCACCGTAACAAGATTAGAATATATATTGTAATGTATACCACAATCCACATAATCCTTTGCTCCGCTATCGTAGGTAGTTATGAGTAAAGCCACAGTAAAGCTGATACGTGTCCCAAAAGGAGGCAACATGGCAACATTGGATGAACAAATAGCGTTGGAGTATCAGATGGTGCAGTCAGGCATCGACAGGTACGACAAACAACTAACGGATTTATTGGAGAAAGATTTAGGGTCAAAGACAAAGCATGGACGCACGATTATTAAAGGGATACTTGACCCAGTACAGGAACGTATTGAACAACATTGCGCTAAGGATCAGCGTAGGAATAAGAGCATATCAAAGAACCTACTCAAGAGTATGGATGCAGGGAAGGTAGCCTACTTGTCCTTGATATGTTTAATAGACAGCCTTGCAACTAACAGTACATTGTTAAAGGTAGCAAGGGGCATTGGTATACAAATTGAAACACAGAAAAGATTAGACACTTGGTTGAGCTTAGACAAGGAAGTAGCAACCAACATGATTAGGGAAGCTAACAAGAAGTCTGATAAAGGTTTTGACCACAAGCGTCACGGTCTTGATCACAAGATAAATACTGATGACTTAGATATACCTACATGGTCATCGAATGAGAGAATTAACGTAGGTATAAAACTGATTGATATAATCATAGAGACAACTGGCATTGTTAAACTTGAGAAGAAGATACAAAAGCGTAAGACGGTTTACCATGTAATACCTACACAAGAAACTCAGGATTGGATTAAAGCCTTTAACGAGACAAACAGTGTAGCATTGCCACGTTATTGTCCATGTATTATCGAGCCTAAAGATTGGGAAGGTTTCTGGGGTGGTGGTTACTACTCTGAACATATTAATAAACTACCATTTGTGAGGGTTCACGCATGAGGCAAACAGCACAAGATTATATTAACGAGCTAGAGAAGTGTGATTTAGGACTAGAGTATCAATGTGTAAATGCTTTGCAGAAAACACCTTGGCGTATCAATGAGTTTGTTGTCGATACGTTAAGACTATGTTGGGACAGTGGACAGGAATGGGAAGGTTTACCACCAAGGGACAACTTATCTTTACCTAAGTACCCGTTTAGTAAAGAGCCTAAGTATCTCAACGAGGAAGAGACACTAAAGTTTAAGATATTCAAATCAGAACGTAACAAGATACACAGCTACAACAATAAGTCTATGTCCAAACGGATACAGATAGAAAGAACCATCCAGCTTGCAGAGCAGTATAAGGATATAGAGAAGCTCTGGTATGTGTGGCAGTTAGATTTCAGGGGACGTAAGTATCCTGTAGAGTCTTTCTTGTCTCCACAGAATGCTGATTACAGTAAAGCACTATTAGAGTTTGCTAACCCAGCTACTATCACGAATGACGAAGAAGCTAAGTGGCTGGCAATACATGGTGCTAATGTATTTGGAGTAGATAAAGTAAGTTTAGAAGATCGAGAGATGTGGGCGTACATGAACGTAGAGAACGCTGTCGGTGTTTACAACGACCCTTTAACTAACAAATGGTGGCAGGAAGCAGACAAACCTTGGCAAGCACTTGCATGGTGTTATGAGTGGGCGTTATACAACAACGCTAGACAGTTTGGTGAGCATTTCGAGACAAGGCTACCCTGTGCTAGTGATGGATCGTGTAACGGCTTACAGCACCTGTCAGCTATGCTCAGGGATGAGGAGGGTGGTAGAGCAGTTAACTTACTACCAAGTGCAACACCTCAAGACATTTATACGGACGTAGCAAAGAGAACAACGGAATTGTTACAACAAGAGAACACAGTGTTAGCAACGGAATTGCTTAACATTGGAGTGTGTAGAAAGATATGTAAGAGACCTGTGATGATTGTACCCTACTCAGGGACACAACACAGTTGTAGAGACTACATCCTTGAAGCACTTGAAGATAAATGCAAGGGTAAAAATCCTTGGGGAGATGATTTCTGGAAGGCGGCAACATACTTAGCTAAGTTTGTATGGCAAGCCATCAACGAGGTTATTATCTCAGCGCATACGGTAATGGACTACATTAAAAGTATTGCAAAGTTATACAGCAAACAGGATAAACCGTTTGAGTGGGTTACACCTACAGGGCTGTTAGTAAGACAGGCTTATAGCAACACAAAGAAACTACGCATTGATACACACCTGTGTGGTTCTACAGTGAAGCTGAATTACAGAAAGCCTATAGAGAACTCCATTGACTCACGTAAGAGTGTGTCAGGTAGCTCTCCAAACTTCACTCACTCACTTGATGCCGCAGCTCTTACGCTTACGGTTGATAAATGTTTGAAGGAAGGGATTACAGACTTTGCTATGGTACATGACAGTTATGGCACACACAGTCCCAACATGGTGAAACTTAACGATAAGTTAAGAGAAGCTTTTGTTGAGATGTATAGAGACAATGATGTCTTGTACAATCTCTACGCTTACGCAGTAACATCGCTGAAGGAGGGAACAGAAATACCTGAACCCCCAGCAAGAGGTTGTTTGAACATTGAGGAGGTACTGAATAGTGATTACTTTTTTGCGTGATTCTCTATTCCCCCCCTATAGCAACACGACACTAAACATTAACTTATAGGATATAAAATATATGGCGAAGAACATTTTAGTATTAGAAGGGAAAGCAGCTTGGGCAAAGGTATTTGAACCTGATACAAAGTTCAACCCTCTGGGTGACTACAGTATTAATTTACAGATGCCCGAAGCAGATGCCGCAACTATGTGTGAGAAATTAGAAGGACTGATTCAAGAGACTTTTAAGAAAGCAGTAAAAGAAAAACCACCTCTTAAGAACTCTCTGACCACACAAGATGTTATGTCAGTAGTATATGACAGAGAGACGGGAGACCCTACAGGAGATGTAGAGTTTAAATTTAAACTGAAAGCTAAAGTCCAGAAAAGAGATGGTAGTTGGTATGAGCAAGAGCCAGCAGTGCTTGATGCTAAGAAAACACCACTCACAGGTGATACACTGATTGGTAATGGTTCAAAGGTTAAGGTAGCATTCGAGCCTATCCCTTACGTCATGCAATCAACCAAGAAGGTGGGTGTGTCTCTACGACTGAAAGCAGTACAGGTAATAGATTTAGTTGAGTATGGTAACTCAGCTTCAAGTGTGTTCGATGAAGAAGACGGCTTCATAGCCCCCTCCGCTAATGCCGAAACTTCATCAACAACCGAGGTCTTTGCAGATGCCGCTGACTTCTAGATCGACCCTAGAAGAACGTGTGCAAGCAGACCTCGACTACCGTGGGATAGCTTATGAGTATGAACCTTGTAAGCTACCCTACACGGTAACTAGAAACTACATACCTGATCTTAGGATTGGAGATATATATGTCGAGGTTAAGGGATACTTCCGTGCAGAAGCACAGCGCAAGATGCGTAACATGAAGGAACAACACCCAGAGCTAGACATACGATTCTTATTTCAACGAAACAACAGCCCAGTACAAGGAGCAAAGAAACGCAAGGACGGTTCTAAGATGACTTGTGCAGAGTGGGCAGAGAAACATAACTTCACCTACGCAGAGGGGATGATCCCTGATGATTGGTTTAACTAGGAGATAGTGATGGAAAATCAGGAGAGTGAATTTGTAATGCACACTCCTTGTAGTAAGTGTGGATCATCAGATGCAAACAGCTTGTACTCTGATGGTCACACCTACTGCTTTAATTGTAAACACTATGGGCAATCCCAAGAGGAGGTCAGATTGGTAGAGAACGCAGTAAAAGATACGATATTCAAAACAGGGTCTTATCAACCGTTGGTTAAAAGAAACCTATCGGAAAAGACCACTAGGTTTTGGGATTATCAGGTAGCAGAAGGAATGCACATAGCAAACTTCAAGGATGCTGATGGCAACACAGTAGCACAGAAGCTACGATATCCTGATAAAACTTTTGCTGTAGTAGGTGACTTAAAGAAAGCTGTGTTGTTTGGACAGAACCTGTGGCGAGATGGTGGTAAGAGTTGTGTCGTTGTGGAGGGTGAGCTAGATGCTCTCTCCATGTCACAAGCCTTTGATAACAAGTGGGCAGTAGTATCCATCAAGACAGGAGCGGCAGGAGCTAAGAAGGACATACAGAAAGCTATAGAGTGGTTAGAGAAGTTTGACTCAGTAGTCTTTATGTTCGATCAGGATGATGTGGGTAAGGCGGCAGCATTAGAGTGTGCAGGTATGTTGTCTCCACGTAAAGCTAAGATTGCTAAACTCCCACTCAAGGATGCGAGTGAGATGATACAGGCAGGGAGACAGTCAGAACTTATTGATGCGTTTTGGGGGGCAAAAGAGTTTGCACCTGATGGCATCATCAACGGTGAAGATTTGTGGGAAGCAGTATCAACAGAGAAGGAAGTACACACAGTACCTTATCCTTATCAAGGACTTAACAACAAGATAGGCGGTTGCCGCTTAGGTGAAATTGTAACTGTAACGGCTGGTTCAGGTTTAGGTAAGTCACAGCTCACAAGAGAGTTTGCTTACCACCTTCTTAATGAAGGAGCTACGATAGGATATGTAGCACTCGAAGAATCTAGCAAACGTACAGCACAGGGACTTATGTCCTTACACCTAGGTAAGCCAGTACATCTTGAAGAAGTCCCGACAGAAGAGCTTAGAGAAGCCTTTGATGCGACTCTTGGTACAGGGCGTGTGTTTATGTATGACCATTGGGGATCGACAGAGAGTGACAACCTCCTCGCTAAGATCAGATACCTAGCAAGAGGGTGTGGTTGCCAGTACATTATACTGGATCACATTAGTATTGTTGTGTCAGGTATCGAAGGCGGAGATGAGAGACGAATCATTGATAACATGATGACCAACTTGCGGTCACTAACCGAAGAATTAAATATCGGATTGATTGTTGTATCTCATTTACGTAGACCAAGTGGTGATAAAGGACACGAAGAAGGGCAAGTAACATCGCTCTCACAGCTTCGAGGTTCAGCAGCTATCGCTCAACTAAGTGACATAGTAATAGGCTTAGAACGTAACCAGCAGGACGCTGAGACTTCTAATGTAACAACCGTCCGTATCTTAAAGAACAGATGGTCAGGTGATACAGGTGTAGCAGGACAGCTTCACTACTCCACCACAACAGGTCGTATGTCAGAGGAATTTGATGTACCTTTTTAATCACTCCAGCGAGAGGATCGTATGATAATTTTTGATATAGAAACAGATGGGCTACTACAGGACGCAACAAAAGTACACTGTCTAGTTATGCAGGATACAAAATCAGGTAAGGTGCTTAGTTACCACGGTGAGTCTCTGCAAGAAGGCTTAACCATATTATCACAAACACCTGAGATTGGCGGACACAACATTATAGGTTTTGATTTACCAGTCTTAAAGAAACTGTTTGGCTTCGAATATAAAGGTGAAGTGTTTGACACATTAGTGGCTTCACGCTTAATCTGGGCGAACATGAAAGAACGAGATATACTAACACGTAAGGTAGACAACAGGCTCATAGGCTCTCACTCTTTGAAGGCATGGGGACAACGCCTCAAGTACCACAAAGGTGCTTACGGTGAGCAAGAAGATGCTTGGGATGTATTCACGCCTGAGATGTTAGAGTATTGTAAACAAGATGTAGGGCTTAACGTGAAACTGTATGAAGTAATACAGCGTAAGCGTTACCCACATGAACCAATGCAACTTGAACATGAGATGGCTACCCTATTGTTGCAACAAGAACAAATAGGTTTCCCCTTTGATGTAGAAGCGGCACAAAAACTATATACAAAACTCTCTGCTAGAAAGCAGGAGATTGAAACAGAATTAGTTAACACTTTAGAGCCAACAATAATTGAGCTTAAGACTAAAACAAAGACCATACCTTTTAATCCTGCATCACGACAGCAGATTGCCGATAGGCTTATGAAAAAGGGTTGGACACCAACAGAACATACGCCATCAGGAGAGCCGAAAGTTGACGAAAAAATCTTAGCAGGAATTGAGATGCCCGAAGCTAAGTTGTTAACGGAGTTCTTAATGCTAAACAAACGACTAGGACAATTAGGCAATGGTAAACAAGCATGGCTCAAGCTTGAGAAGAAAGGACGAATACACGGCAGAGTTAATCATATGGGTGCTGTTACTTCTAGGTGTACACATAGTGATCCTAATGTCGCTCAAGTACCATCTGGAACAGCCGCCTTTGGGGAGGAATGCCGCAAACTATTTCGTGCGCCAAAGGGCTATTCACTATTGGGAGCGGACGCAAGCGGTCTCGAATTACGCTGCTTAAGCCACTATATGCACAGATACGATGGCGGTCAGTACGCTAAGGAAATTTTAGAAGGTGATATACACACAGCAAACCAACTTGCAGCAGGGTTAGCAACACGCCCACAGGCTAAGACGTTTATTTATGGTTTCTTGTATGGTGCGGGTAACGAAAAGATTGGTGAGATTATTGGCAAGGGCGCGAGAGAAGGTGGGCAGATTAAGAAAAGATTCTTAGCCAAGACTCCCGCCCTTAAAAAACTAACAGAGGCTATTAAGCTACGGTTAGAAACACAGCATGGTGAGAAGTTTATAAAAGGTTTAGATGGTAGGCTCATACCTATACGTCATCCCCATGCAGCATTAAACACACTGCTTCAGTCTGCTGGAGCTATTGTCTGTAAGTATTGGTACAGAACAATAGAGCAGATGATACGTGCTAAAGGCTACACTACAGAAGAAGTTGCGATAGTGGCGTTTGTACATGACGAAGTTCAAATCATAGTTAAGGAAGGCTTGGAGGATGACATAGGTGAAATCACTAAAAAGGCTATTAAGAAAACCGAAGAAAAGTATGGATTCAAATGTCCTCTCGACTCAGAGTTCGATGTCGGCAGAAGTTGGGCAGAGACTCACTAGTTCGAGCCGTTTAGGAGATGTGGCAGAGCTGTATGCAATTACGTGGTTATGGGATGAAGGGTTTGAAGTGTTCTATAACGCTGGTTGCACAGGAGCTGTGGATGTTGTTGGTATTAAGGATGGTGAAGTGTACCTATTTGATGTCAAGATGGAAGGTAAGAACACCAACCTACCAAGCAGAACACCAACACAAAAGAAACTGGGGGTACAGTTTATTAAGTTTGATCCTGTTACTCGTAAACTTAAATTGGTCAAACACAGGGTATGAACATGGACGGAACAACACTTAATATGATCCTTGTATTTAGTTTTCTATTCGTAAGCGTGGCTCTTGGAGTCAAGTGGATTGGCGAGATAATTATACAGGTCGTAATAACAAGACATAACTTTCAACTGCAAGAAGAACTGTTTGAAGCATTTGAAGAAGAGGAGGATGAAGATGAAAGATAGAACATTATTAGTAGACGGTGACATCGTAGCGTACAAAGCTGCGGTAGTAGCGGAGACCCCTGTTGATTGGGGCGAAGGTTGCTGGACTCTTCATGCTTTTGAGCAAGATGTAATACAGAACATGACTACGTTTATGAACGAGATCATAGAACAGTCAGGATGTAACAAGGTCATTACGTGTTTGTCGGGAGATAAGCTCTACCGCAAAGAGGTAGCCCCTTACTACAAGGCTAACCGTAAAGGAACACGTAAACCTATGCTTCTAAATTTTGCTAAAAAATATCTAGGCGAAAAATTCAATGGCAAAGTTGAGGATAGGTTAGAGGCTGATGACCTTTTAGGAATACTAGGCAGTGCGGATAAGAACACAGTCATCTGGTCTATAGACAAAGACCTGTTAACTATCCCCGCTTACCATTTACTAGACGGTAAGGTCACTGAGGTTGATGAAGCAGAAGCAGACTACTGGTTCTTGTATCAAACTTTAGTGGGTGACTCGACAGACAACTACAAGGGTTGCCCCACTGTTGGAGCGAAGACAGCAGACAAGTTGCTACAAGAGAACGGTGCTACATGGCAAACAGTAGTAGATGCTTTTGCAGATAAAGGTTTAAGCGAAGAGGTAGCAATAGAGAACGCGCGGCTGGCACGTATACTACGTGACGGAGAATATAATTTTGAAACAAAGAAGGTAAAGTTATGGAAAAGGTAGACCCAATTAATAACCCACCGCACTACAATGCGGGTGAGATTGAAACGATAGATTACATTGTAGATGTGTTAGGCAAGTTTGATGCTATCTCATACTGCCAAGGTAACGTAATAAAATATACTGGTGCTCGGATGTGGAACAAAGGTAAGCCTATAGAGGATGCCAAGAAAGCAGTCTGGTACTTAAATAAAATGATTAAATTAATGGAAGAAACAGAAGGGGAGAATTGGGGATGAGTAACGATTTAGGCGGAGCAAGTTATGAACAAATTTCAGGGATGTTTGAAGGGTTTGATTGGTATCAAAGCAAGTGTGCTGCCACAGCTATCTTCCCGAAAGACTCAGCGTTAGTCTATCTAACAATGGGTCTAGCAAGTGAGGCTGGTGAAGTAGCGGGTAAGGTTAAGAAAAAGATTAGAGACGGAGAACCAGCTAACTTTAAAGATCAACTGGCATCAGAACTAGGAGATGTGTTCTGGTATCTAGCTATGCTGACAGATGAAGCAGGGCTGAACCTTAGTGACATAGCATTTAATAACTTAAACAAATTATACAAGCGTAAGATTAGCGACACGCTTAAAGGTTCAGGAGATAACCGATGAAAAAGGGTAAGTGTGAAAGATGTAAGGAAGTTGACGAACTCTTTACTGTTGAAGAGGATTGGATGATTTGTCAACGATGTATTTGGCAACTCGCTGACGATGGTTTTTGGGACGAAGAAGTGGAAGAGGAAGTATAATGGATTCATATCAACAATACATACACAAATCACGTTACGCTAGATGGCGAGAAGAAGATAATAGAAGAGAGACTTGGAAAGAAACTGTACAGCGTTACATCGACTTCTGGTTAGAGCGTGGACAGATAGACGATAAACTTGCTAAGGAATTGTTTAGTGCAATCCACAAGCAAGAAGTAATGCCATCAATGCGTTGTCTGATGACAGCGGGTGACGCACTTAAGCGTGATAACATGGCAGGGTTTAACTGTAGCTACATAGCAGTAGACAACCCAAGAGTATTTGATGAGATATTATATGTATTAATGTGTGGCACAGGTGTAGGCTTCTCTGTTGAGCGTCAGTCTGTGGCTAAACTTCCAACAATAAGTGAGGACTTTTATGAAACAGAAACTACAATCCATGTTGCAGACAGTAAAATTGGTTGGGCTAAAGCTTTCCGTGAGCTGGTTAGTCTTTTGTATTCGGGTCAAGTGCCTACTTGGGATGTCTCTAAGCTACGGGCTAAAGGTGAAAGGCTTAAAACATTTGGTGGTAGATCGAGCGGGGCTGATCCTTTGGTTAGGTTGTTCGAGTTTACTGTTGCTACTTTCAAGAACGCTGCTGGACGTAAGCTAACGAGTATTGAATGCCATGACATTGTTTGTAAAGTTGCTGAGATTGTTGTCGTTGGGGGTGTGCGTAGGTCTGCTCTCATCTCTCTATCTAATTTGTCTGATGACCGTATGCGTCATGCGAAGTCTGGGAATTGGTGGGAGACACAAACGCAAAGAGCCTTGGCAAACAACAGTGCAGTCTACAATGAGAAGCCAGAGTATGAAACCTTTTTGGAAGAGTGGTTAGCACTCTATAAGTCTAAGGCTGGTGAGCGTGGTATCTTCTCCCGTACTGCTGCAAAGAAACAAGCAGAGCGAAACGGACGTAGAGAGATAGGTCATGACTTTGGGACAAACCCTTGTAGTGAGATTATCCTACGCTCCGCACAGGTATGTAACTTGTCTGAGATTGTAGTACGCTCTGATGACACACAAGAATCATTAGAACGTAAGACACGACTAGCTACGATACTGGGGACACTACAGTCAACACTAACAGACTTTAGGTATGTACGCTCTGTCTGGAAGAAGAACACAGAAGAGGAATGTTTACTTGGTGTAAGTATGACAGGCATCATGGATCACAAGTTGTTATCAGGTAAAGGTAGCCTTGTAGTCTTGAAAGAGACACTAGAGAAGCTTAAGAAGATTGCAGTACAAACTAACAAGCACTTTGCTGCTGAGTTAGGTGTTAATCAATCAACAGCTATTACATGTGTGAAGCCATCAGGCACAGTGTCTCAATTAGTAGACAGTGCTAGTGGTATTCACGCTAGGTTCTCTCCTTATTATATAAGACGAGTACGAAGCGATGGTAAAGACCCTATCTCTGCATTCCTAAAAGATGCGGGTGTGGCGTGGAAGAAGGACGTAATGAACACGGAGAACTATGTGTTTGACTTCCCCGTGAAAGCTCCAAAGGGCGCAACCTGTGTGAATGAACTTAATGTACAGCAACAGTTAGACTTGTGGGAAATATATCAGAATCATTGGTGTGAACATAAACCCAGTGTGACTATATATTACTCTGATGATGAGTTCCTAGCAGCAGGGCAATGGCTATGGGAACGTCTAGATAGTTGCTCAGGCATTAGCTTCCTACCCCGCACTGACCATGTATATGCTCAAGCTCCTTATGAAGCTATAGATAAGGACAAGTATATGGAACTTAAACGAGAGACCCCATCAGAGATTGAGTGGGACAGGCTAGGAGAGTATGAAAAAGAGGACACCACTACTGGAACTCAGGAGTTGGCTTGCTCGTCAGGTTCATGCGAAATATAGAAATTGGATAACGGTGTTGGAGGTAGTAACGTGCCTCCACATCATCGCCAACGTCTGGCTGCATCTACCGTCATAACTGGGCTGGCTCTATTCCCCCCCTATAGAGAGTAACGATGAAGAAAAAAGTATTTATAAGTAAAGAATTAATAGAGTATTTAAGGAAACTTTTTCCTAATACATTACCCAACAGGAGAGGTATATCAGAAAACGATATAGCTTTTCTTCAAGGACAACAATCCGTCATACAACGTATGGAAATGATACTAGATGACGATCAACCAGAAGAGATTTAACTATGTGTTTATCAACCCCAAAAGCTCCACCACCTCCACCAACTGTAGTAGCACCGCCTCCACCAGAGGCAGCTCCCTCAGAACTTGCGAACGCTGTAGACTCAAATGCTACAGGTTTAAAGAAAAGACGTAAGGGTGCTAAAAGTACACTTGGTCGTGGCAGCTCAGGCGCACAGTACAAAGGATCAGGTAGTGGCACAGGCTTGAAAATTAGTAAAGGAGCTTAAGATGTGTGCAGGAGAGTTAGTTATGTCTAAGATGTACAACGACCGTAAAGATAGAAAGTCACGGGAAAGGCTTAACAATAGTTATGCAAACGCCCCTAAAGCTCCCATGTCAGACATGACTATTAAAAAACCAGAACCTATCTCAAAACCTACTAAACCAAAAACTAATATTAACACTGGTATGAATATCGGTGGTAGATTCTAAAGGAACAAAATATGCACGATCAATCTATAGCCAAGACCTATGAAAACATGGCAGCAGATCGTGATGCTTTTCTTTCCAGAGCAAGAAGTTGTGCTGAGTTAACAATCCCCACCCTTATGCCTCCTGAAGGACATACAGGGTCTACTCAGTACAACACCCCCTTCCAATCAGTAGGTGCTAGAGGCGTTAACAACCTCGCATCTAAATTACTGATGACACTGCTTCCCCCTAACCAAGCTTTCTTCCGACTAACGATTGATGATTATGATCTCGTTGAGTTGGGTGGAGACGCTAGAGGTAAAGCAGAGGAAGCATTGGCTCGTATCGAAAGATCAGCAACACAGGTTATTGAATCAAAAGCTATTCGAGTACCAACCTTTGAAGCTCTTAAGCAGCTCATTGTGTCTGGTAATGTTCTCGTACATATGCCCCCTAAAGGTGGTATGAAAGTCTTTAGACTTGATCGTTATGTAACCCAGCGTGACACTATGGGCAACATCCTGAAGATCATCACTAAGGAAACAGTAGCTTACGATGCACTGCCCCAAGATGTACTAAGCACACTATTAGAAAACCCTGAGTATCAGGCAGACACTAATAAGAAGGAGTGTGATATATTTACTTGCGTTAAACGTGTAGGTAAGAAGTACGAAGTACATCAAGAAGTACACAACATTATGATACCTAGCACCAAAGGTACTTACACTGAAGATAAACTACCTTGGATGGCACTACGATTTATTGCTGTAGATGGTAGCGACTATGGTCGTTCTTTCTGTGAAGAAATTGTTGGTGATTTAAAATCGTTAGAAGCCTTAACAGGTGCTATCGTAGAAGGTAGTGCAGCAAGTGCTAAACTTCTCTTTATGGTTAGACCAAACGGTACTACAAAGATACGAAGCATTGCAGACGCACCTAATGGTGGTATTGTCTCAGGCGATGCTAACGATGTAACTACTTTACAAGCTAACAAGTTTAACGACTTCCGTGTAGCGCAAGAGACCATGAACTCTATAACAGAGCGTTTGTCTTTTGCCTTTCTACTGAACAGTTCTGTACAGCGACAAGCTGAACGAGTTACTGCTGAGGAAGTACGCTACATGGCACAGGAACTAGAGACCGCTCTTGGTGGTATCTACTCTGTACTATCACAAGAGTTCCAAGTTCCCCTCGTCAACCTCCTGCTTGCGAAGATGCAGAAGGAAGGCAAGATGCCTAAGTTCCCTAAAGACACGCTTAAGCCGCAGATCGTAACTGGTCTTGAGGCTCTTGGTCGTGGTCAGGACTTAAACAAGTTAAGCCAGTTCTTACAAATGCTTCAACCCCTTGGTCAGGAAGTTATCCAAAGTGAATTAAACATTGGTGACTACTTAGATCGTCTTGGAGCTTCTCTTGGTATTGACACTCAAGGACTAGTAAAGTCTGATGAACAGAAGATGCAAGAGCAACAACAGCAAGAACAGATGATGCAGCAACAACAGATGATGGCAATGGCAGAGAAGGGCGTAGCCCCTGCTGTTAAAGGCATGGCTGACGCTGCTCAACAGCAACCAGTAGAAGAGTAAACCTAAAAGAGACTATTATGACAGATGAATTAAACACACATGAAGAACAAGGTGAATCACAAGCGCACATAGATGCGATGATTGCCAAAGGTGAACAACTAGAAGCTAACAATAATCCTGATAAGGAAGAGCGTCCTGATTGGTTGCCAGAGAAGTTTAAATCTCCAGAAGATATGGCAAACGCCTATCAAAATTTGGAGAAAAAAATGGGAGGGAGTCAGAAAGAAGAAGAGACTGTTTCCCAAGATGAACAAAGTACAGAATTAGAAACAAATGAACAACCTAGTGGCGGTGAAGTTAGAGAAGCAGTAGAAGCCGCTGGTGTTAACTTCGACTCTCTTCAAGGAGAGTATGACGAAACTGGAGGGTTATCAGATGATGCTTACACTAAGTTAGCAGACGCTGGTTTCTCTCAAGATTTGGTTAATAGTTGGATACAGGGTCAAGAGGCTCTAGCCAACAACTACCAAACTGCTGTTTACGAAAGCGTAGGCGGTGAAGAATCTTATCAGCAAATGACTTCATGGGCTGGCGATAACCTCAGTCAAACTGAAATCGCTGCCTTTGATCGTGCTGTAGGTTCTGGAGACATTGATATGGTCAAGCTGGCTGTACAAGGATTACAATCTAAGTATCAAACTGCTGAGGGTACAGACCCTTCTTTAATAGAAGGACAATCCAGTAACTCAACAGGCGGTGTTTATAGCTCATGGGCAGAAGTGACCACGGCTATGAGAGACCCTCGATACCAGAGTGATCCAGCATACCGTCAGTCTGTTACCTCTAAGTTAGAGCGTAGCAACGTACAATAGTCTCTTTATGCCCTCTTCGGGGGGCTTTTTTAAAAAGTAACGAAACACAGAATTAATTACCTTTGACCCCTGCGGGGACAATCTAAGCGGAAAGATTAAGTGTTAAGTGACTAAACATTAAACATTCATTTAAACATTTAACAAAAGGTAAATATTATGTCTTGGAATAGTACAACAGAAGCGAGTGTATCTCGATTAGGTAAAGGCTCAGGTGCTGATAAGCGAGCTTTATTCCTCAAGCAGTTCTCAGGTGAAGTCCTAACTGCTTTTGAAGAAAAAAACATTGCGATGCCTCTTCACAGAGTTCGCACAATCAACAGTGGTAAGTCAGCTCAGTTCCCATCTATCGGAACTACTACTGCTGCATATCACTCAGCGGGCGAAACCATCTTTGGTGGTTCAGTACCTGCTAGTGAAATCACAGTAACTGTAGATGACTTGTTAGTTTCTTCAGCATTTGTGCCGAAAATTGACGATGCCATGAACCATTATGATGTCAGGTCGATTTATAGTGCCGAAATGGGGAATGCCCTAGCTAACGCTGCTGACAGAAACATCTTCTCAACAATCTACTCTGCTGCGACTGGTACTGGTAACGGTGACCAAGAAGCTCAGTGGACTAACGGTGACTTTGCTAATCTATCTGCTGGTGCTACTGGTGCTAAAGGTAAGATTGACATTAAGACTGTAGCTGCTGAAGGCACTTCTGGTGCAGTAGCGCAGGACGTTGTTAACGGTATCATCAAAGCTTTAGAAACTTTCGACAAGCACGATGTAACTGGTGAGAAGTATTGTGTTCTGAACCCAGAAACTTACTACCTACTTCTAGGTGCTGACTCTACAGCTATCAACCGTGACTTCGGTGGTAACGGTAGCGTTGCAACTGGTCAAGTTCCGACTGTTGGTGGTGTTAAAATCTTTATGTCTAACCACTTACCGATTGATGCACAATCAACTGACACACCTTCAGGTGCTAACGAAGCAAACAGAGCTACTGCTTATGCAGGTCGTGACGCTGATCTTAAGGGACTTATGTTCACTAAAGACGCTGCTGCTACTGTTAAGCTACTTGATCTTGGTGTTGAGTCTGAGTATCAGATCGAACGTCAAGGTACTTTGATGGTTGCTAAATATGCAATGGGTCATAACGTACTACGTAACAAATCAGCTATCGCTCTAGTAGCATAACTGTATCTTTTGAGAACACCTCCTTCGGGGGGTGTCTCTCTTTATTTTTTCATTGAGGTAAATATGACAACTCCTACATCTAAAATAGAAGCAGTAAACTCAATGCTTTCTACTATCGGTGAAGCTCCAGTTAACTCTTTGAGTTCTGGTCTTGTAGATGCTGAAACTGCTGAGACTATACTCAATGAAGTTTCAAGAAGTATTCAAGCTATGGGCTGGAACTTCAACACCGAACTTAATTATCCTATTGTTGCTGACTCAGACGGCAACATCAATCTTCCACAGAATGTCCTTAGAGCTGACTCTACATCAAAGTACAGAAGTTCTAAGAATGAGTACATTCAACGTGGTAGCAGAATATACGACAAACGACAACACACCTTTAACATAGGCAAAGACCTATCCTTTGATGTGGTTGTCTTATTAGATTTCACGGACTTGCCCGAAGTGGCGAGACGATACATTACTGTTAAATCAGCCCGCATCTTTCAAGAGAGAGTTGTAGGGAGTGATACCCTATCCGCTATGAACAGGAATGACGAACAAGAAGCCTTGTTTGCCCTGAGAGAGATGGAAGGGGACAACGGTGACTATAACATATTTGACGATTACGGCACAGCCAGTGTCCTTGATCGTTCTATTGGAACAAAGGTGATACGTAATGGCTCTAGTTTCTAAGAACATACCTAACCTCATTAACGGGGTTAGCCAACAGCCCGCAGCTCTACGATTAGAGAGTCAGGGAGAAGTACAGGAAAACGGTTTCTCAGATGTGGTTGATGGTCTTAAGAAACGCCCACCTACAAAGTTTTTAAAACAGTTAAAGTGTCTTAGTTCGTCTACTAGTAATAGCGCTACAAACCTAAACAATAGATCAGACTATGTAAATTTATCAGGTTTAGAGACAGCATTTTTCCACACTTACAAACGAAGTGATGATGAACAATACCATGTTATCATTACGTCAGGAAAAATAGTACACGTTTACGACATCGCTGGTAACTTACGATACCAATCAGGTCATGGTAGTTGGTTAGCAAACGGTAACGCAATTTCTAATTCTAACAATACGGACAACATTGCCGCAACTGCTTATCTACCAACGACACCTTCAGATATTACATCTACCTCTGTTGCTGATGCTACGTTTATTGTTAACAAAGGTAAGACAGTAGCACTGTCAGATATTAGAAACCCCTCAAACGACCTTAACCAAGCTTTGGTTTATCTTAAGAGTGTTAACTACGGTAGACAATATACTGTTAGAATGACCTCTAAAGCAAACACCCTTAACCCAGATGCTGAACATACAACAGTTAAACAAATAACAGAGACTGCCTCTGATGACCATGAAATAAACTCAGACGGTCTTAAGGTATCTAGTGTTATATCAGAAACAAGGAACACTAATCCATGTCTACGGGAAGAGATAGACAATGAATTAGGTAGCACAGTTATATCTAATTTCCAAGCATACGGAGCTGAAAACGCTAATATTGTAGCGTATGATGCAACTGTTACAGGTGTTACTATAACAACTACAAACGCTGAAGATGGTAAATATATTGTTCAAGTTGGTGGAGTTACAATACCTTACAGAACTAACACAGGTACAGCTTACGAACTTAACGGTTGGAGCGTAGTTAGCAGCAACAAGATTAGGTTTCCTGTTTATGCAACACAACTTATAAACCCACAACAGGGCTTAAGGGTTAGAGCTGCGGGTAGGGTTCTTTATACAGCCAACAGCTCCTCTACTCATGGTTTTATTTCTCCAGAGACATCTAACGATGAGCCTTACTTTATTATCAACACTCCTAAAGACAGCGGTAATGTTCGTGACTTTGACATCCAAGTTACAGATGATGACGGTGGTGTTAACCTTAAAGCATTTAAAGGTAACGCTAAATCATTTACAGACTTACCTAACCAATGCGAGAACGGTTTTAGATTAGGCGTAGTTGGAGATAACCAGAAGAAAGAAGATGACTTCCATGTTGTCTTTACAGGTGAAGCTGGTGCTGGTTACTGGAAAGAAACTGTAGCGTACAACTTACAGAACGACTTCGACCTTAGTACAATGCCACACACGTTGAGACAAAACGCTGACCTTAGTTTTACCTTTGGTAAAGGTACTGAAGAGGAAGGCAATCAATGGCAGAGCCGTAAGGCTGGTGATGATAACACTAACCCTGCTCCTAGTTTTGTTGGGCAAAAGATACAAGACATATTCTTTCACAGAAACCGCTTAGGTGTTCTTGCAGGAGAAAATGTAATCTTTAGTGAAGCTAGTGGTTACTACAACTTCTGGCGTACAACAGTACGTACACTACTTGACTCTGATCCTATTGATGTAGCAGTCAGTCAGAACGAAGTATCGGAACTTAAAGCGGCTGTGCCTATTCAGGATAACTTACTACTGTTCTCAAACCTCAACCAGTTTACTCTATCTGCTTCCCAGTTATTAACACCAGCGGAAGTAACAGTAGACCAATCAACGAAGTATGAGTGTGATTTAACAACCTCACCTGTTGGTGCTGGTAACAGTGTATTCTTTGCTACTAAATCAGGCGGCTATGCAGGAGTACGAGAGTTCTTCACAAGAGATGATACAGAAATTAAAGACGCTGTAGATATTACATCACACGTACCAGAGTATCTTACAGGCAACATCAGAGAGTTTGCAGCATCTTCTAACGAGGATATGCTTGTAGCTCTTACTTCTAGTAATAAGAAAGAGTGCTACGTTTATAAGTGGTATAACTCCTCACAAGAGCGGCTACAAAGTTCTTGGTCTAAATGGACGTTTAGTAAAAGTATTGCCCATGTTGCTTTTAATAACGCTGACTTATACTTTACCTTTACCGATGGTAGTTATGAGAAGATGTCTTTAACAGGTTCTAGCTCTGCTATTACTGTTACGGAAACTCCCACTAGCTCTGCCAGTCTAATTTACATAATAGACAGTTTTGGTGGTACTGATTATGACACTATAAACTACATAAACCCATCTAATAGGCAATCATGGGGTGGTTGGGCATCAACGGCTAGTGCAAGCTACCGCATCCAAGCACCTTACGGGGCTGTGTTAACCTTTAATGCTCGATGTCCTTTTGGTGGTTCAACAGACATAACATTCACGTTAGAGAATGCTCCATATCCTAATGCAAACCCTATGGTTGTACTCACACCAGTAACTATATCAGGCAGCACGTACAGCTCGTACTCTGTTGTCATAGACCCTCAACCTGTTGATAATGTTTATACAAATATAATCATGCGATCTAGTGCAGACAATGTACTGTTTGGTATAAACTCTTTATCTATAACAGCAACTGAGGGACTAGTTAGAGGCTCTGAACAAGACGTACTCCTAGATCATAGAAAGTATATCCTAGGCGCACAGTCAGCAGCAGCTTTGACTACGTGGGGTATTGATGAGTATACGCAGTTTGTTAACCATAAAGGTGTAGTAGTAGGACAAGGTAATTCTTTAGAGGAACGTCAGAAAGTATCAACTTACCTTAACGGACAACACAATGAAATACTAGACCATAACGGTGACGGTAACTTAACAGATGCTGCGGTAAACAACTACGTCTATGTAGGGCAGCCATACACATTTAAGTACCAGATGTCTGAGCAGCTATTTAAACCAGCTCAGGGTGACGCTACTAGAATGGCTAGGCTGCAACTACGTAAAGTATCCTTTAACTTTAACGACACAGGTTACTTTGAGGTAGATGTAACATCAACAGGAAGAGATGCTAATAAGACAACCTTCACAGGTAGAACATTAGGTCAAATAGATAACTTGTTAGGTTACTCTGCTGTCGTACAAGACGGTACGCAAGAAGTAGGAATACAATCACAAGCAAGTCAAACAGACATTACAATAACTAATGACACACACCTCCCATGTATTTTCCAAAGTGCAGAATGGGAAGGCTTTGTCACACTACGAAACCAGAGACTCTAATATGACACACTACTACAGACCCGCTAAATTTGAAGACTGCCGAGAACTAGCTCCAGCTATGCGTGAACAAGACGCTAAGGAAGTAATGGCTAGTGATGGGCTTACACCTTTAAGGGCGTTACAGCACAGCTACAACAGCTCTGCACCTGAATGCTTTAGTATCGTCCATGAAGATGGAGATATAGTGGGTATGTTTGGTTTGTCTAACTCTGGTCACTTTGCTAGTCCTTGGTTACTAGGTTCTCATAAACTACCAGAAACTAAGAAAGTAATGTTGCCTGTTTCAGCAAAGTGGGTGGAGGAAAAGAATGACCAATACCCACTCTTGCTTAACTACGTACACGCAGAAAATACAGTGTCGATGAGATGGCTAAAAGCACTAGGCTTTAAGTTTATCAAACTAGACAAAGAATACGGAGTAGGAAAACAACCTTTCTACCAATTTGTGAGGATAAAAGAAAATGTGTAACCCACCACTTCTAGCGGTAGCTTCTGCTGGTATGTCTATTTTGGGAGCTTCCCAACAACACCAAGCACAGAAGGTAAAAGAGCAAGTTAATAGACGTAGTGCTTTAGCTGCTCAAACAGATGAACAAAGACAGATTAACATACAAGCAGCTCAGGAAGATACAGCGGCTGCTGAACAGAAACTACAAACAGATTTAGAAACAATGCAAACTGAAGCACGGGCTGAAGTAGCTGGTGGTGAAAGCGGTGCAGAGTTAAACAACAATGCAGTTATCCAAGAGATAAGACGGCAAGCTCTTGTGGCTAACACAGGTGTCGATAGAAACTTAGATAACACAATGCAAGGGTTACAAGAAGAACGCTTAGGCTCTAAATCAAGAGCGCAATCAAGAATAAACTCAGTGTCAAAACCAAGCTCAACAGCTACAGGCTTAAAGATAGGTCAAGCTGTTGTAGGTGGTATGAGCGACTCTGGAGCATTCGATTAAATAATAGGACATACTAAATGGCAACCTCAATAGATAAATCAGTGAATTGGCGTAATGCTGCGGCTGCGCCTGATTATCAGGTTACTGCTAAACGAGTGGATACATTCGTTCAAGGTGAAAGAAATACCAAAGGGGAACAAATAGCTGCGGCTCTTGACTCTGCTGCTGGTACTGTTTCACAAGTTGGTAAAAAACAGCTGGCAAAGCTAAGACAGGAGCAAGAGGCTTCTCTGTCAACAACCCAAGCTATGGTACAGCAAGAGCTAAAAGACGGCACAATAAAAAGGATTCAGCAGAGTAAAAACTATACAGTCCTCCCTGAATACTTACGCATACGCTTGGCACAGGGCATTGGTAAGGATGATGATGCTGTAATCTATAACGATATGCTCACAGCTTATAACAAAGACCCTAACATTGCTCTTACGGACGATGCCTTAGAGAATTTCTTAGGTCAATACAATGTAGCAGTAGACGGTAAAGATGGATACAACATACACCGACAAGCAGCACAACTAGACTCTTTAAATAAGAACAAGATAAAGTTTCGTGCCGATGCTCAATCAAAGCGCACTGCACATAATGAAAGGATGTTAACGGATAGACATACTAAAGATGTGACCAAAATCTTTATGAACGACACTGTTGATGCAGATGGTAACAAAGTAATACTAACTGGTAAACAAATGTGGGATCAGGTAACTGAGTTAGATAAAACCTTAACAGGTCTCGATAACACAGCCAAGAATAAAATTTACTTTGAGGTTGCTAAACAGGTAGCCGAAACGACAGGTAACACAGATATACTTCAAGATCATAACATAAGTAACACTGATTTTAAGAACCCCTTATTTGGTATTATTAACTCACAAGTTTCTTATAAAATGGAACAGCGATCTAGAGCCACAAAGACTTACACCGATCAACAAACGGCTTTAACAAAAAAGCTAAATTATGATAAAGCAAGAAGCGAAGCTGCACAGTCTTTAATTGATACAGGAACTATTAACTTTGATGATATAAAAGACCCAGAGCTTCAGCTTGAATTAGTAAGAATAATGGGGCAACCTATAGTAGGTACAGAAGCCTCCAATAAAAAGTATAACGAAGTTAAGGATAATGTTCGGTCAATGATCTATGGTATTACACCTTATGAAGGTGCTGATGGCGTAGCAAGAGAGCCTAGTATAGGTGATATGCGTAAGCTTATTTATAATACAAAAGGCATGGATATGGCTGAAAAGAAAAAGCTAGAAGATGAGTTAGAAGGTTTTTACACAATGTCTAACGTTCTTGAAAGCCCAACGTATAGAAGAGCTGTTGCTCCCTCTATGGTAATGTTACAAAATAAACTGTTCGATACGTTTGATGACGGGTTAGACGGAAGTAATGTTCTTGTTGGTAAAATCACCGCACAGATACAAGATGCTTTTGTTAGGCTTTATCAAGAGGCTGAGGCAGACGGAGTTGTGAAATATTCAGAGGAAGTAACAATCAGAGAAGAGATAGAAAAAGAGGCAGAGAGAATCTTAAAGATTACCGAGAACAATACCAACAGCACTGATAGTTTCAGTGATGCTATGTCGGGCATGAACTTTGATGATGACGATGTTGTCGATACAGATGACGTTGTTGTAGAGCCTCCAGTAAAAGAACCCACGCTTAGGCAGGGTATTATAGACAAGGATGCTCCTAAAGATAACAACCCTAGAATTGAACAGTCTAATACTAAACCTGATGATTATAAAGTAACAGCAAAAGGCGAAACAGCGGCTTACTCTATCTCGGATGAAAACTCAGAAAGAAGTGTAAGGATTGAACAAGAAGCAGAGGCTGAAGCTACAAGAGCTTATGAATTAATGAGTGAGAAATATGGGTTTAACGAAGAGTCTGCTACTTTTGATCTAGATACTGAAGTAATGTCTGGCATAGAAGCCGCTATTAAGAAGTTTAACAACAGGACGATCAGAGGCAAGAAGAAAGCTACCCCAGCTAACGATGGTAACATACGAAGCATAATAATTGATGAGTTGGGATTGAACAATATTAAGTCTTTCGACTACGGAGATAACTTAGTTACTCCTGATGATGCTGCTGACACTGCTGGTGAGATAGCTGTTCAAAGGCTTGTAGACCAAATGCTAGAAAAATACGGAGGCTAATATGGCTGATTACACACCCTTTGGTGTAGTCGAGGAAGATTTAGATCATACCAAACTACACAAGAAAAGGCACTGGGTAGAAGGTTCTCTTAGACTTTACCACGTAAACCACAACGCTTTACCAACAGAACAAGACTTAGAAGATTATGAAGGCAACACCTTTCAAGAAAAGATAGCTGATTACGGTTTAAAGCAGATGGCTGGTTTTAATTTTAACATTACAGACCAAGCTATTGACACTTATACTATTACACAAAAAGGTGATCAGAAAACTAAAGAAGCTTTTGTCTATATGTTAGATCAATATGACGAAGTTAACTCTAGCTGGCACACAGCAAAGCAAGCTGGTTGGGAAATGTTAACTGATGCTACTAACTGGTTAGGTATTGCTACACTAGGTACAGGGGCTGTTGTCTCTCAAGCTGCTAAACTAACAGGCAAAAAGATTGTTAAAGAAACCTTAAAAGGACAAGTTAAAAAGTCTTTAGGTAAAACAATGATGGTTGCTGGATTAGAAGGGGCAGCGCATGGTGCTTCCTATGATACTATGGATCAAGCTGTTCGAGTTGATGCAGGATCACAGGCAGAGTTCAATGCTGGGCAAACAGCTCTTAGTGCTGGTGTAGGTTTTGTCGCTGGTGCTGCTGTAGGTACTGCCATTGACTTTACTGCTGCCAAGCTAGGCTCAAGAAAAGCTCGTAAGGCTGTGGAGAAGAAAGCTGCTGAAGATAACTTCGTTGCTGAACAGATGGCAAAGGAAGCAGTAGAAGAGGCTAAGGTTACACCTAAACCAAAAGCAAAAGAACAGCCCAAGACTGATCCCGATGGATTGCCCGCTCCTAAGCAAGATGAGTGGACAGGTGTCAAGATGGGGCAGCTTGTGCTTCGTGATGCAAGAGACTTGGTTAACATTAAAGTTGAAAACATTATCGAAGAAGTAAACATGAATCCTGAGTTTGCTGATGATGTATTGTCTAGGTTTGAAGGACTAGAGCTTCACCGTAAAGAGTTCAGTCAGCTTGTGGTTGATTTCAACAACGCTGAGAGATACTTTGGTGATGTAGCCCTTAAGTTAGATGCTATCGTTAATGACACATCTAAGTCAGCTTACGAGAGAGCAATGGCACAAAAAGCTTATGATGAAAACCTACCAAAGTTCTTACAGGCTAGTGCTGGTGCAGAACACGTAAACTCCTACAGTGGTCTTGATCTAAACAATGCTAAACTAAGGTCACAACTTAAGACTGATCCAGAGACAGGTAAAGTAACTCCAGAAGCTTTACAAATAGCACACGAGAAAACACAGCTTAAAAACTTGAGAGATGTACATGAAAAATATGACCCTCAAATCAACAAGTTGCTTTCTAGTGACGATCCTAAAGAACAAGTAAAAGCTTTTGAGATGTTTCGTGTAAGAGATGACGAAGCAGCTATAATAAAAGCGAACCTAAGAGAAGGGCAAACACAAACCAGATATGATAAAATTAATAGAGTAGCTGAGAGATATGTAGAAGCTTCTATTAGTGGTGTGTTCAGCCCCTCTACAGTTATCATTAACACTGTGTTTCCAATGCTTAAGAACTACACGTACCCCCTAATTGACCAGATTATATCTAGCCCCCTGTCTCTCACTAAGTGGAGAAGGATGGTTCGGGTGTATGGTCATATGTTTGCAGCTCAAAAAGCAGCACGTAATTCTTTTAAAGCTGCTTGGGAATTTGAACAAACATTACTTACTAAGGACATCTCAAGATTTCTTGGAGAAGGTATTAAGAACAAAGGTAAGATGGCAGCTTATATGCGAACCTTTCCTAGACTACTAGGTTCTACTGATGCTTATAACCAAGAGGTAGCAGCAGCGGGTTATATTGCTGGTGATGCTTTTGACCGTCTCTTAACAAAAGGGATGGACAAGAAACTTAAAGGGGATGAGCTTAAAAAATACATTGATGATAATATGTCTTTTGAAGTTAACAAAAGCTATGACGAAAAGCTAACAGTAGAGGCACTTGCCCCTATTTATGAAAAAGGACGAGCGTTAAAACTAGAAGGTGATAAGCTAACTGAGTACGTAGCGAACAATGTTAAGAAGTTTGGTTCTAAAGCTTTTAGACGGCTTGGTGATGACACTAAGATTAAAGAGCTAAGAACACAAGCTGATATACTGGTTAAACAAAACAAGCGCAAAGATGCACAACCTATGTATGCAGAGGCAGATGAACTAGAAAGGCTCGCTGCTAACGCTAAGGACTACGTAGAAACTCTTCTCTATAAGAAAGACTTTGAAACAGGTAAGACAGGTCTTGCTGGTGCTATGGAAAGCGGAGCTAAGAGGTTAGAAGAACTGCATAAATCACACCCTGTTGCTAAAATCTTTGGTCAGTTGTTCTTTAGAACCCCCGCATGGGTGTTCCATGAGTCTGCTAGATTGACTCCTGCTATTAATCTTTTGCTCCCTCAGTTTAGAAAAGACTTAGCTGGCTTGAACGGTGTAGGCAGACAGGCTAGAGCGCAGACAGAAGCTACACTAGCATTTGCGTTAATGATGTATGTAACTACGAAGTGGGCGCAAGGTGAGATTACAGGCAGTGCTAATAGAGATTACACCATGACAGGTGAACAAGAAACAGACGGTCTTGGTGCGTTAAGCATAGCTATTGGTAACGATGGTAAGACAGTTGACTACAAACGCTTTGAACCCTTGCGTATTCCTATTACTATTATGGTAAACGCCCTTGATGGTGTTGTTGCTACAAGAGAACAGGAAAACTTTGGGAACAGAGGAAAAGGTCTTGATGACAGACTACTAGCGTCAGGCGGTATTGCAATGGCTACTTTCATCAGTGCCTTCCAAGACTCAGCACTCTTCTCAGGTATTGTAGATACGTTCACCGCTGGATCACGGGCTGTAGGTGCATTTACATCTGATAAGCCCGATGCGAGAGAGGACGGCTGGAGTGTTACTAAAGACTTAGCTCTTAAGAAAGCGTTGATGATTGTTCCAAGTATTATCAAGAAAGGTCAGGTGGCTGCGGGTGCTTCCGAACTAACCTCTCCTGTTAATGTTAAACAGAGGGTTCTAGCAAGCTTCGCCCCCAACCATCCAGCAATACCACGTAAGTATGATATTTTCGGTAACATAAGAGAGATAGATAATCCAATGACAGTTATGAATCCTTTTTGGTACTCTACACAGGAGCAACGTGCTTCTGGTAGGTCTACAGAAGAGCTTGAAGTAAACGAATGGATTAATGAGCTTGAGCAATCAGGTTATGGTAACTTTACCAGAGCTAAGTTTAGAACTAATAAGCTCGGTAAAATTGATATTAGAGAAGTTAACATTATCCATGACGGTATTGAGGTTAGTCTATACGATGCTATGATGGCAGAGATTAACAAACCTTACATTAAGAAAAGATTAGTTAAGTCCTTACACAGACTTAGTAAATCAACAAAACCTTTAGGCAATCCAGCAGAACCCGCTTTTCATGGTGAGCCTGTTAAGGACGCTAAAAAAGCTATTAGCGATGCTAAAGAAAAGGCTCTTGAAAGAGTGTTAATGAACTCTAAAACCACACTTAAAGAAAGTGGGAAACCTCTTAAATCTATGGTTCTCGAACGACAGAATAAAATACAAAACTCTATACGTGGCGTATTTAACTAACAGGATAAATAAATGGCAAACTCAATTAAGAAATACACTTGGAGCGGCACACACAACACAAACGCTGTGTTCGTAGCTCCAAACACACTAGCGGGAAGAGAAGCTACCGATCTTAAAGTTAAGGTGGGGAATACACTACTCAATAGTAACCAATACTCACTTCCAGTAAACTTAGGTATTACCCACGTACAGTTTAACCAAGGTTTCACACCTAACGTAGGTGATCCTATAAGGATATACCGAGAAACAAACCACACTGCTAGACTTGTAGACTTTGTAGATGGTTCTCTACTTACTTCTGAAACTTTAGATTTGGATTCAAACCAACTCTTTAACATAGCTCAAGAAGCTTATGACAAAGGTGACGAAGCAACTATAGGTAGTGAGAGTTTTTACTACTCACAGGGAGACGCACCAACGAACGTAGCTGTCGGTACTTTGTGGTATGACACCAGTTCTTCTACAAACACCTTACAGGTTTGGAGTGGCACAGAGTGGCAAGCAACAGCTCCTGCTAAAGTTAAAAAGACTTACCAAAGAGTTACAACAAACGGCTTCTTACAAGTAGCTAATAATGCACACTCATCTGGTAAAACTAAATTTGCAGATACTGCTTTTAAAACACACTCATCGTTATACCTTAACGGTGTTAAACTAGTTGAAGCATCAACCTTAGCTAACATACCGTCTAAAGGAGATTACTTCTTATCTGGTGGTGATGTTATATTACTAAACCTAAGCTCAGATACAGATGTCTTGGTATCAGAAACTTTTGATGGTTCTTTCAGTTCTTCTGTAACTGCCTCTGAAGCTAATGCTTTAGATTATAAGAACCAAGCAGGACAATCTTCTACGGGTGCTGCACAAAGCGCATCCTCAGCTAGTGATTTCAAAGACGATGCTGAAGCTTTTGCAAGTGACGCTCAGAAATATTCAGACACCGCTAAGGATACTGCTTTTACTACAAGCACAGGTTTAGCTAATCAATACTCTGCTAGACACTTTGCAGCCCACGCAGCTGATGCTTCCTCCGCAGCCTTGGGCGTTGTTTTAGACGCTAATGTACAAAGAATAGGTATGGACTTAGGTATTGGAAGTAACTCTAAGATTAACATAGTAGCTGCTGATATAGATAAAGTAGAAGATGTAGCTGGTATTATTAATGATGTTACTAGTGTGTCTAACTTAGGTAATGAACTAGACACCATAGTTAACAAATACGATGGTACTACTAACGCATCAGGAACTAACAAAAACATTGTACAGATAGACACTGTTGCTGATAACATCGGTGACGTTAATACTGTAGCTGCTGATACAAGTAAGATTGATACCATAGCTAGTGACTTAGATACTGGTGCATCTTCTTTTATCAAGAAAGTAAGCGATGGTATGGTAAGTGTTACTGCGGTAGCCTCACTTGTTGGTACAGCTCTAGCTAATGGTATTACATGGTTGGCTAACGCTACAAACCAAAACACCCTCGGTGCAGTTGAAGGTAAGATTGCAGAGATAGACGCAGTTGAAGCTAAACTAACTCAGATAGACGCTGTTGCAGGAGTTGCTGATGAAGTAGCTGTTGTTGGTGAGTCTGGTTATAAAGGTAATGTACAAACAGTAGCTAACACCGACTACAAAGCTAAAGTAACAACTGTTGCTTCTATGCAAGACGATGTAAACACTGTAGCTTCTGCTTCAAGTGATATAGATACTATAACAACTGGTGCTAACTTAAGTAACATTGGAACTGTAGTGTCTAACATCAGTGCTGTTCAAGGAGCTTCAACTAACGCTGCTACTGCTTCTACTGGTGCATCTACAGCAACAATTAAAGCAAACGAAGCTAGTGTGTCAGAAGCTAACGCTGAGACATACATGAACACGGCTTCAGGTCATGCCACTACTGCTGGTACTCATAAGACTGCTGCTCAATCAGCACAAGCTGCTGCCGAAGCTGCCCAGTCAATAGCAGAAGGTGCAAGTACTTCAGCTTCAAGCTCTAAAACACAAGCTGCTGCTAGTGAGAACAACGCTGCTGCAAGTGCTGCTTCTGCACAAAACAGTGCATCAAGTGCTACGGCTAGTGAGAACCAAGCTGAAGTGTACATGAATGCCTCTAACGATTGGGATTCATTCTACCAGAAGAGATACTTAGGGGATGCAAGTTCAAACCCTAGTGTTGATACTGCGGGCAATGCACTAGAAAACGGTGCGTTGTATTTTAACACTTCTGATAACACTATGTATGTGTTCAACGGCTCTACTTGGGTAGCGGCTGAAAGCACAATCAATAATGTTAACTACGGTGCTAACCTAGCGTCTAACCTTAACACTAATAACCATGACATTAGCTTTGGTGCTGGTGATAAGGCTCAGTTTGGTGCAGGGAATGACCTACAGATTTATCATGATGGTTCTACAAGTTACATAGATGATTCAGGAACTGGCAATCTTATTATCAAGTCAGAAGATTTTTACGTGTACGGTTCTGCGACTTTAGAGCCTAAAATACGTGCAATAACTAACGCTGAAGTTGGGTTGTATCACAACGGCTCTGAAAAACTAGCCACAACATCCACAGGTATAGACGTTACTGGTTCAGTAAAAGCAATAGAATCAGGCGATAACGCCTCAATAGTTATGAGGGGTTTTAACTCTTCAACCGATTCTGGATTAGCTTCCCTCTTTTCAGGTACAACTAGAAGTGCATTTGGTGGCTTAATAGAAAGCGGAACTAACGGTCAAGTTGTTGTAGGTGTTAGAAACAATGACAACAGTGATGGTTTTTCTGTAGTATCAGGGGGCAATGACCCTGAATACATGGACGATAATACTTATGACAGTGAACTATTTACAGTACGTTCATCAGGCAACGTAGGTATAGGTACTAGTAGTCCTAACTATCTGCTACACATTCACGAACCATCAGATACTACAGTTCGTTTTCAAATAACTAATAGTAATACTGGGTCAGCGGTTGGTGATGGATTTCAAATTATTCAAAATGGTTCAGCACAATCAAATAAAGTAAACCTTTTAAATTATGAAAACTCGGCTCTCGGTATATGGACAAACAATACTGAAAGACTGCATATAACGGCATCAGGCAACGTAGGTATAGGTACTAGTAGTCCTGCAGGTAAACTTGAAGTATCTTCTGCTGATTTTGACACATTATATTTGACACGTTCCACCGCAGGTTCTGCTACTATATTGATGAAGAACTCTAGCAATAACGGTGGGCTTATACAGTCTATGGGAAATGGCGGGCTATCCTTCTTTAGCACTGTTAGTAATTCTAGCTCTGAACGCCTACGCATAGACTCATCAGGCAACGTAGGTATAGGTACTACTAGTCCTTCTGAAGCATTAGAGGTAAATGGAAACCTAGCGTTTTCTGGTGGTTCTGATAAAGGAATCATTGGACCTGATTTTAGGTCTTTAAATATATTTGCTAATCCTAACTCTACTAGTGAAGGAATTAAGTTTAGTACAGACGGGGGAGCGACAACTGAAGTCTTTATACAAGATGGTGGCAAGGTAGGTATCGGTAGTACTAACCCACAAGATTTACTTCATATCAACTCTGACACAACAGACGCAAGGATTTTACTAGATGGTCATACTAACTTTGATGCTGAGTTAAAGTTTGCTGAAAATGGTTCTATCAAGTACACAGTAGGGCATGATGCGGCTACAGATTCTT
>Ga0196887_1000143_pt1 | contig 34289 bp, 47 predicted proteins | sample VirMetDEL_Mar_31_FD_169094 | JGI IMG/M metagenome (GOLD analysis project Ga0196887, IMG submission 169094) | Aqueous microbial communities from the Delaware River and Bay under freshwater to marine salinity gradient to study organic matter... | ecosystem: Environmental > Aquatic > Marine >... | reverse complement strand
GCCTATTTATGCAGGCGAAGAAGAGAGACTCAAGAAGAAACTTTTTGATCCTAAGCGTGTCGGCAGACAGCAAACTATTCTGACTGGCCCGAGGGGGTTGCTCGCTTCCGAAACCAAGCGAAAGAAGCTAGGCGCCGGTGATACGTCCAAGAATACATGATGCTCAGCTGTCTCAGGACGTGCTTCTTGATTATATGCAGAGGTATGACTACCCGTATCTGAAAGAGCACAGGCCGATTATCGAGAACGCTTTTGTTGTAACATGCGAAGTGAAAGACAAGATTGCGGGTTTTTTTTGGTGCTATGCGATAGAAAACGATGAGGCGACATGGACAGCGCATACATTGATTTTACCTGATTACCAAAAAAGATTCTTTAGCAGACGCATAATGAATACGTTATTTGGTGTGGCTTGGGTGTCTGGCGTTGATCGCATCCTTGTGGAAAACTCTCAAACAGATTTGCTGCTCAGAATGGGCGGTTACATGACAGACGATGGCGCGGTACTGGACCTGCCGCACAAGTGGGGATGATATGAGTAAACCGATTAAGAAGATAGGGAAAGAAATTAAAAGCGGGTTAAGGAGTTTTGACCGTGAAATCGGAGTTTCAAAGCAAGTCGACATGCTGCAAGACATCGGCAAAAGCTTGAGCGGTCAACCAAAAATTGTGCAGGCCGCGCCAGCAGGCGCAGTAGAGCAGCGAGCTGTTCGACCATTAGCGGCATTAAGCGGCGATAATGAGAATCAAGAGGAGGCAACCCGCGAGCTTTACCGGCGAAGACGTGCTCGTGGCGTTGCTACTAGTCCAATGGGATTGACTGGGCAGGCTTCTGTTCAGCGAAAAACATTACTGGGCAGTTAACTGTTCCACGTAGAACACTAGGGGAAAAGCATGGCCGATGAACTAGGCGCGCAGTTAATGAGGCGTTTCCAAAGCCTGTCTTCGCAAAGACACGTTTGGGAGTCTCACTGGCAAGAAATTGCTGATTATGTTGTCCCGCGAAAAGCTGACATTACCAAGAAGCGGTCGGATGGTGACAAGCGGACTGAGTTAATTTTTGACTCCACAGCAATTCATGCGGCAGAGCTAATGGCCGCTAGCTTGCATGGAATGCTTACCAACGCCGCTACTCGCTGGTTCTCTTTGAGATTTCGGGACCGAGGGTTAGATGAGAGCGATGAAGCGAAGGAGTGGTTAGAGTCTGTAGAAGACGACATGTACCTGGCGTTCAACCGCTCTAACTTTCAAGAGCAAATCCATGAGCTGTATTCTGATTTAATCACATTCGGCACTGGCGTCATGTTTATTGAGACCGATCCCGATACTCAGATTAGATTCTCTACCAAGCATTGCGTTGAAGTGTATCTGTCAGAAGATGACAAGGGGCGCGTTGATACAGTATTCCGCCAGTTTAAAATGCCCGCGCGTGCAGTCATTCAGCGTTTTGGTGAGGAAGTTCTTGATAACAAGATACTCAATGCCGCCAAGAGAGATCCCTATCAAGAGATTACGCTGATACACGCGGTTTACCCTCGCACTGATCGCGATGTTACCCGTAAAGACAATCGAAACATGCCATTCGCTTCGGTGTATCTCGATCCAGGCAGCCGAACTATTCTCAGTGAGTCTGGCTTTGAAGAGTTTCCCTATGTTGCGCCGCGATTTGTAAAGGCAAGTTTCGAGATTGGGTACGGTCGATCACCAGCAATGACGGCGCTACCTGACATTAAAATGCTGAACAAGATGTCAGAAGTGACAATTCGGGCAGCGCAGAAGCAGGTCGATCCGCCGCTTATGGTTCCCGACGATGGCTTTATGCTGCCTATCCGAACAGTCCCTGGTGGCCTTAACTTTTATAGATCCGGTACTCGTGATCGTCTCGAGCCACTAAATATTGGGGCCAACAATCCTTTGGGCCTCAACATGGAGGAGCAGCGTCGTCGCTCTATTGAAGCGGCATTCTACGTTGACCAGCTTATTATGAGCCAGGGTCCACAGATGACAGCGACTGAGGTTGTTCAACGCACCGAAGAAAAGATGCGCTTGCTCGGTCCAGTTCTTGGACGCTTACAGGCAGAATTGCTTCAGCCAATGATTGGCCGTGTATATAACTTGATGGTAAGAGAAAAGGCATTCAGCCCTGCGCCTGAGTTTATGAGTAACTCTGATATCGAGATCGAATACGTTTCACCGCTAGCCAAGGCGCAGCGATCTGGTGACATCCAATCTGCATTACGAATGATTGAATTGTTTATGCCGCTATCGCAGATTGATCCTTCAGCTATGGACTACATCGACATTGATGGCATGTCCAAGTATCTGCTCAAGGTTTTGGGCGTTCCCGCTACGACGGTAAGGGGTAATGACCAGGTAGCTGAAATACGACAAAACCGACAAGCGGCAGAAGAAGCGGCTGCGGAACAGCAGCAAACTGTTCAGCTTATGGAGGCCGCAGGGCAAGCCGCCCCTGCCTATAGAGCATTGGAGGGTCAATGACACCGGATGATCTCAAGGGCACTTACAAGCGAGCATTTGAAACTGAGGACGGGACTAGGGTTCTAGAGCATCTAGAGTCCAGGTTTCACCTAACCACCTCCACCTTTTCGTCAGATCCGACGGAAACAGCATTTCGTGAAGGCCAGCGAACGGTAGTGCTGTATCTCAAAAATATGCTGGCGGATTGGGATCAAAAACTAAAGGATCAAATCAATGAGTGAAGAACAGGTAGCTGTAGTCTCTGATGCGGTAGAAGCACCAGGGGTAGCTCAGTCTGTTGAAGACTGGAAATCAAACATTCCCGAGGAGATACGAGAGCATTCAAGCCTTTCGCATATAAACGATGTTGGCGCACTAGCTAAAAGCTATGTTCATGCCCAGCAGATGGTAGGTGCAGATAAGGTTGCCTTACCTGGAAAGCATGCAACCCAAGACGAATGGGGCGAGGTGTACGCAAAACTTGGTAGACCTGAATCACCAGAGGGTTACGAGCTGGCCTATAACAACGTGCCGGAAGGCGCCGAAATGGATAATGACCTAGTGTCATGGTTTAAAGATACGGCACACAAAGCAGGAATGAATCCACAGCAAGCCCAGGTAATGCTTGATGCTTATAATGAGATGACCTTCACGGGCGCGGAAGGCGCTGGAGTAGAAGCGCAAGCAAGGGTCGAGCAAGCGGAAAGTGAGCTGCGTAAAGAGTTTGGGCAGGCGTTTGATGATCGCATGAGTCTAGCCAACGGTGTTCTCTCTGAGTTTGGTAACCCTGAGATGACTGAAATTCAGTTAGCTGACGGCACATTGCTTGGAGATAACCCAGAAGTTATTCGCATGCTGGCAAACATGGGCGTCTACCTCAAAGATAAGGTTGGTGAGGATACGCTTGAGGGCGTAAAGACTAGCGGCGGAATTACTCCGAACGATGCAATACAGAAGGTTTCGGAGATTACAGCGCCTAATACGCCTTACTGGGACTCGCGACATCCAGAGCATCAGTGGTATGTTCAAGAAGCTATGAAGTGGAGGGAATATGCCACTGGATAAAAATTTATCTGATAGAGAGTTTAAACTTGAGATTCTAAAGAGTACACTCGAGTTTGGAACACCCGAAATGATTCGAAATGCTCTTGCAGTATCCGATCAGTTCGTAGAGTGGTGCGAAAAACCTGCCGACAAGCCTCGGGCCCGGAGTAAGAGTAGCGCAATCAAGCCAGGACAAGCGAAAGCCCCTGCCGTTTGACGGGTACGTAAATCGTCAAAACTTTATCGTCCGGCATGAGTCGGGTAGCGAAACCAACTTTACATTGCTAACAGGAGACGATTATGTCTACGCAAATTACGACTGCATTCGTGCAGCAGTTTAGCAGCAATGTCCAGTTGCTTTCACAGCAGATGGGCAGTTTGTTGCGTGGTTCTGTATCTGAGGAATCAGTTACAGGTGAAAAGGCGTTCTTTGACCAGGTAGGTCAGTCTGCGGCGGTGAAGCGTACTTCACGTCACTCTGACACTCCAATCTTGGATACTCCACACTCTCGCCGTATGGTCACTATGGACAGCTACGAATGGGCTGACCTGATTGATGATGCGGACAAAGTTCGTATGTTAATTGATCCAACATCAGCGTATGCCCGCACTGCGGCAGCTGCTATGGGTCGTGCAATGGATGATTCTATCATTGCAGCCGCTACTGGCGTTTCAAAGACTGGAAAGTCTGGCTCTACTAGCACTTCTTTGCCTTCTGCTCAACAGATTGCAAATGGTTCTGTTGACCTGACTATCGAAAAGCTAATTGAAGCAAAGCAGAAGCTTGACGTTAACTCTGTTGACCCAAGCATCTCACGCTACATTGCTTGCTCACCATTCCAGATTCAGCGATTGCTGAATGAAACAGCCGTTACATCGTCGGATTTCAACACTGTTAAAGCGTTGGTTCGCGGTGAAGTTGATTCGTTCATGGGCTTTAAGTTCATCGTATCTAACCGTCTAGCAAAGGCAGGAAACATCCGCACTTGCTTCGCATGGGCAGAAGATGGCATGAAGCTTGCAGTTGGTCAGGACGTTATGGCTCGCATTGAAGAGCGTGCCGACAAGTCTTTCTCTACACAGGTTTACTACTGTGCAACCTTCGGTGCTACTCGCATGGAAGAAGAGAAGATCGTCCAAATTGACTGTGACGAATCTGAAAGCTACACATTCGGTTCATAAGGAGGAATAAACGATGACTGTATATTCTGATGTTCGTACAAGCACCACTCAGGACGATCCTTCTGAACTGGTAAAAGCTAACCAGCTCGCCGGTGTTCTCCGAGTCGCTCGCGGTGTGTTTGAGGCTTCGTCTCAAGCAGCTGACACTATTGAGATGTTCGCCCTTCCAAACGGCGCACGTATCCTTAGTGGTCGTCTTTGTCACGATGCCCTGGGTGGCGGCACTACGCTTGCAGTAGGTCACGCGGCTTACACTGGCGCAGATGGTAGCACTGTTGCAGCTGATCCCGATCAGTTCAAGGCAGCGGCAGCATCTACTGCAGCGCAGTGTGTTGACGTAGCGGCTACACTTGCGCTTGGTGCTGGTGAGGAAGTTAGCACCGACGGAGCAGAGGCAGACAATGAGTACGTGGTTACAGTTACTTCAACTGGTACCACTACTGGCACCATTGATCTGACAGTGTTCTACGTCGTAGACTAAAGTTAACGGGGGGCTTTGCCCCCCTTTTTCTTTATAAAGTCGCTATGGATACTCCATTTGCAGTGCATATTTCCAAAGGCGATGATGGTTCGTATGTTGTCGTTATGTGCATAGATGGCTTTAACACAGAAGTAAGCGCTGAAGAGTTTGTCCGCACATTATTGCTAGATGGAAGATTAGCGATAGGCGATGTAGAATTTGTAACTGAATTTAATTTACAGAGCATTCACTGATGGCCGCTTCAATCGTTGATATTTGCAATAGCGCGCTTAATCAAATTGGCGCATCCAATATTATAAGTCTTACTGAAGATAGTAAGGCTGCTCGTATTTGCAATCAGCGATACGAATACATCCGAGATTCCGTTTTCCGTGCACACCCATGGAAAGCATTAACGCGAAGAGTGACACTAGCACCCGATGCAGTTAAGCCGGCCTTTGAGTTTGATAACGCCTTTACGTTGCCTGCTGACCCTTACTGCCTGCGTGTTTTGTATCTCCGCTATCACGACATCCCCTACCGACTTGAAGGTCGCAAGATTCTCTGCGACGAAGATACGGTCGATCTCATATACCTGGCGCGTATCACCGATACTAGTGAGTACGACTCTTTGCTCATCGAAGCTTTGACATCTGCTATTGCTGCCGATGTTGCTTATCCGCTAGTGGGAAGCAATAGTCTTGCACAATCAATGCGCGCTACTTACGAAGAAAAGCTAAAAGAAGCAAGATTTGTTAGTGCTACCGAGGGCACACCCGCAAGCATTAACAGCGTTGCCGCTCCTGGCGCTCTTGAAGCAGATACGTTTATTAGATCGAGGTTCTGAGTCATGGCGAAATCAAGCGCGCCGTTCACTAACTTTACTGCTGGTGAGCTATCGCCCAGGCTTGATGGCCGGACCGATCTTGCGAAATATTTCAACGGCTGTAAGAAGCTACAAAACTTTCTGACCTTTCCGCAAGGTGGCGTGACTCGGCGCCCTGGCACGGAGTACATTGCCGATGGCAGAAATGCCGGAGGAGTTTCGTACTTTCAGCTCAGGCTCATACCTTTTGAGTTTAACGTCGAGCAAACGTACATTCTTGAGTTTTCTGCGGGTAAATTCAGAATATTTAAAGATGGCGGGATTGTTGTTGATGGCGGAGGTAGCCCCGTTGAGGTTGTTACTCAATACTCGGCATCCGATCTTTCTGGGTTAAAGTTTACGCAATCTGCCGACATCATGTATATCGTGCATCCTAACCATGCACCTCGGCAAATTACTCGCACGGATCACGACGCCTGGACAATAACCGACGTTGAGTTTCGTCGTGGCCCATTTCTGGACCCGGTGTTTGACGACTCGACATTGTTGGCTGACGGCAGGACTGGAAGCGTTAGCATTACATCTAGTGTTGCTAACTTCTTTAAATCTACCGATGTTGGTCGACTCATAAAGCTGCATCATGGATATGCAGAAATAACGTCGCTTCGATATACGCTTGGCTTTAACAACCTATCTGGAGGCACGTTTTCTGGTGGTCAGCAAATAACCACTACGGGGCCAGGAGGTGGATCTACTGCGATTATCGCTTCTGTAGGCGCAAGCTCATTAGTTGTCTATAACGTAGTTGGCAGCACATGGACTAATGGCGTGCCGTTTGAAAGTCCTGGCGGAGTGGTTACTGCAAACGCTACCAATGCTATTGATACTACGCAAAGCGAGATAGCCTTTGCTACCGTACAGGAAAATGACGAGCTAGAAGAAGAGTTAGAGCCTAGCTTTACCGCTACCACCATTAGCTTTCACGAAGGCGATCCCGATGCTACTGGGTTGGCGCACAATGACTTCATCGAAGATAGTGGCGGACACTTTATTAGCGAAGGCTTTAAAGTCGGCATGCGTATCAGTGCAAGCGGATCAGTTAACATTGACATTGCCACCTGGCATATAGCGGCAAATAAGATAGAGGTAACTTGCTCTACGCCCCACCGACTTATTAACGGTGACTTAGTAAAGTTTACCGGTGTAAGCGATGGATCGCTAACCATAACTTTCACTGACGGTAGCGCCGCTGACATTAACGTAGATACGTTTGAAGTAAAAATAGATCCCGATACAGATCCCGAGACCAGGTTTCAACTGCTAGATCCAAAGACGGGCGGCGATCTAAACCCTTCCGGTAGCGCTTCGGGCGGCGATCTTATTAATGGAAATAACTTTTCTAACGCTTTAATCGTTGCAGTAAGCGATAGCATTATTACGTTAGCCACCAGTAACGACGTTCACTTTCAAAACGAAGGCGCTAGCATTACGCTGAGTGGCGATCTGATTGCGGACGATGAGTATCAGATGGGCGCGTTTTCCGAGACCACCGGATATCCGGCTTGCATTGCATTCTTTGAGCAACGACTTGCTTTTGCCAACACCGCAACACAACCGCAAACACTTTTCTTTTCTGTGAGCGGAGACTACACAAACTTTACCTCCGGCACCGCTGATGACAGTGCGCTGATCTACACCATTGGATCTAACCAAGTAAATATCATTCGCTATCTAACCTCATCTAAAGTGCTGATAGTTGGAACGTCTGGCGGCGAGTTTGCGGTAAGAGCTGGCTCGGTAGATGCGCCAATCACGCCGCTAAATACTCAAATCAAACAGCAAGCAAAGTATGGCAGCGCCGATATACAGCCGCTTGTTATTGGCGCTACAGCACTATTTGTTCAAAGAGAGAAGCGAAAACTAAGAGAGCTAATCTATAACTACGATGTTGACTCGTATACCGCGCCAGACATGACGCTACTGGCCGAACATATTACTGAAGGTAAGATCAAAGAGATGGCTTACCAGCAAGAGCCAAACAATGTGGTTTGGTGTGTGCTGGAAGATGGCAAGCTTGTGGCAATGACCTACCGGCGCGAAGAAGATGTAGTTGCCTGGCATGAGCATCAACTAGGTGGAACATTGACCGATGGCGCTACTACCTATAACTATGGGTTTGTAGAAAGCATTGCATCTATATCTAGTGGTCAGGGTAGTGAAGAAGAGGTATATGTAGTGGTGCGCCGCACCATCAATGGCGTTAATGTTCGTCACGTAGAGCGACTCAAGCCAATCGACTTTGGCACTAACGTAGAGGACGCATTCTATGTGGATGCTGGTCTGACGTATTCTGGCGGTGCGGCTACAACAATTAGCGGCCTTGACCATCTAGAGGGGCAGACTGTCTCTATACTGGCTAACGGGGCTACACATCCAGATAAAGTCGTTTCTTCCGGTAGCGTTACACTTGACCGATCTGTTACTAAAGCACACATTGGGTTACCTTATGACTCAATCTTGCAGACTATGCGGATAGAAGCGGGCGGCACCGAGGGTACAGCCCAGGCTAAAACAAAGCGGATTAGCGATCTTGACATCCGAGTATTGAATTCTGTGGGTGCGGAAGTAGGGCCATCGGAAGATGACTTAGACCTTATTCCGTTTAGAAAGTCGAGTATGGCTATGGATCAACCCGTTCCATTGTATACTGGCGACAAATTTATCGAGTTTCCTGGCGGCTATAGCAATGATGGGTTTGTAGTCGTCAAACAGGATCAGCCACTACCGCTGACAATTCTGTCTATCTATCCTCGATTGCAGACGTTTGATAGGTAACTTATGGCAGATCCAGTAACGGCAGCATTAGTCGCGGGAAGCTCTCTTCTTAGCGCTCAATCCGCAGTACGGCAGGGCGCAGCAGCTCGGGCGGCAGGTCAGTTTAACGCGAACATGGCAGAGCGGAATGCTAAGATTTCAGAGCAACAGGCAGAGCAAATAAAGCGCTCGTCTGAGTTCGACATTAATCGCTTCCGAGATAACTTTGATGACCTTCAAGCAACTGCGGCGCAGGCATTTAGATACAACGGGTTCGTAGCTACTGGCGGCACCCCACTGCAAGTTCTTTTGGATAACTCTAGAGAGGCAGATACAGAGATTGCTCTGCGTCGCTACAACGCATCTATTGGCGAGCAGCAAGCGCTAGAGTCCGCAACAGAGCAAAGACTGCAAGGTCGTCTTGATCGCATGATGGGTCGGTCGGCGCAAAAAGCAAGCTACTACCAGGCTGCTGGATCGTTGCTTAGTGGCGGCGCCAAAATAGCAGGAATGGGAGGCTGAAGTGAAAGTACCAACATATCAAGCGCAAACAGGATTAGCGGCTGATGTAGGTGCAAGACCTATGCGCGTTCGCGCTACAGCAGAAGCCTTTGGCGCTGCTGAAGCAAGAGCTATGGGTGGACTAGCTCAACAAGTAGGCGATACAGCGCTTGAGTTAAACCGCAGGCAGAGAGAAGCGGCAGAGCTAGAAGCAAAGATACAGCGCGATCTTCAGAGCGAGCAGTTTATCAATGAGTATTCGGAAGTAGTAACACTTGCCGCTGAAGAGGCTGCGTTGCAACCGCCAGAGGAGCGAGAGGCGTTTTTCGATGGCGCTGTTCAAAATATACAAAGCAAGATACCTCAGCGATTTGAAGATCCAATACAGCAGCAAGAGCTATCATTAAGCCTTGATCGCTACGCTATATCTAAGCGCGTAGGCGTTAGAGCGGACGCTAACTCTGGAAGATTAAATGCGCTTGTTGGCGAATCTGCAAAGAGAGAAATGTCCCTTAGAGGCGAGGCTATTAATGGCGATCTTGCTACTAGCACTAGAGCGATAGCTGATCTTCAGCAAATCTATATTGATCTCGAAGAAAAAGGCTTGATGACCGATGAGGATGTTGCAAAGCGATCCGCCCAGATGGTCAAAGACGTTCAATACGAGCGAGAAATCAACACGATCAATCGCATTAAAACAGCAGAAGAAGCTACCGCTTTTATAGATCGTATTCGTGATGACAAAAGATTTGATCCAACAGAACGTCGACAGCTAATGGGCGCTGTTAGCGGAGTGCTGACAAAGCGCACCGAACAGAAAAAGGCTGCTAAAGCAAAGCTAAAGGATGACATGGCGTCATTGCGCGATGTGATTGGCACTGGGATGGAGGTGCCACAAGAGCAGCTAGACGACTTAAACCTTGAGCTAAAGATGTATGGCGACGAGTCTGATGCTAGAGACTTTGACGACATTCTTGTGGCAAACAAAGAAACAAAGATACTTAACAATATAGGCACATTGGCCGGCGTTGCTCAGTTAATAGCAGATACAGAGGAAATACCAGAGGCGGGGCTTTCTGCTCAAGAGCTAGGCTATCGGGCGCAGGCAATAGATAACGCTAAGAGATACGAGGCTGAGATGTCAACTGCATTTCAGAAGGGTGACGCCCTCGAGTTTCTGTCTCAACGAGGGATTGTTAACGTACAGCCATTTGATATTGCCAATCTTGGGGTGTCTATCCCACAAAGAATGCAAAGCATGAGTTCTATTGCCGCAAATGTAGGTGTAGACGAGCGAACCGGCAACATGAATTTTGAGCAAAACTTCTTCACAGACCAGGAAGCTACTCAGTTTGCGACCTATTTGAACGAAGCAACCCCTAATCAGAAAACATTGGCGGCCATATCGCTTTTTCCTGCGGCTAAAAAATACCCTCAAATATATGAGCAGATAGCTGGCAAAAATGCCGATATGTTTGCAATGGCTGCCGGAATCACTGCAACTACCGCAATGGCTAATCCAAGCAATATTCCCGACTTATCTATTGCCGAAACAATTTTTAATGGCATGGAAGTGATGAAACAGCCAGGGTACGTGGCGCCAGAAGCGCTAACCGTTGCTGCTGAATTTGAAAAATTGGCAGGGAATGCCTATCGACGATCGCCAGAAGACGAGGCGACAATGCTAGAAGCATCTCTCGCGTATTACGCATCCACACGAAAATCAGCAGATAATACTTCCTTTGCTGCCTATTTTAAAAGAGCTTTTAATGCGGTTTCCGGGGGTATAGGTGAGTACAACGACAACCAATTTGAGCTTCCTAGAGATTTAGATGATGAGCAGTTTGCTTCTATCATTGATGGCATGACGCCCAGAATGCTTAGATTGTTTGCGCCTGACGGCGTTGATGGCTACACCGACGAGCAGGCCATTGAGTTAATTCAAAAGTCACGCATTACAAATGGCGGCTTAGGTTATTACTACCCAGTAGATCCAGGCACCGACCAAATGTTTATTCGGTTAAACGGCGAGCCAGTAAAGTTCTACATAAACAACCAGCGGATTTATAACGGCTTTACGCTAATGGACTATTTGCCGTCTGATTATAAGCTACGAACAACAAGGCCGCTAAACACCGGCGTTCTTGGTATTGCGGAGCCATAATGCCATTTATTAGCGAAAGCGGAAGAAGGGGGTTAGAGGAGCGGGTCGCCGACGTTCCTTCATTTTCTCCAGAAGTTCAGCTAGACCCTACGTTTGGAGAGACATTCTCTGCCGCTGTTGGCCTAACGATTGACGAAAATCTTTCAATATCTCGCCTGTTAAACCAGGAAATGTTTAATGAGCGCAATAACAATACGCGCATGCTAATAGATGAAGGCGTGGTAGATCCCAAAAGGTACGAATACAACGACGGTACTTTTGACTACAACCGCCTATCTATGGACCTGGATGGAACGGAGTACGGAGGCATGGTAAAGCCTGACTCCATACTGCGACAAGAACGCAACGAAATGCTAGCTAATCGCAGAGAGTACGCCGAAGCAGTTTTAGGCCAGGGTTCTGGAATGGCACAGTTCTTGGGTAGCGCCACCGGCTATATGCTCGACCCTATTAACATCGCGACCATGCCCATTGCCACGGTAGCGGTTGCAGCAAAGGGGCTGACTGCATACAACCTTGCCCTTAATGCCGCCGGACGGACCGCGGCCATTACAGCTGGATCGGAAGCCGCTATTCAGCTCGGCTTCGTGTATCAATACAAGCAAGAAATCGAGTCTCCATATTCTACCGAAAATGCGCTTGCTGCTATTGCTGCTGCTGGCGTAGGTGGCGCAGCCATTGGCGCTATCCAGGGCGGCATAGTTGGTGCCTTTAGAGCGGCCAAAGAGCGCACTGCGCAACAGCTCGATTTAACGCCACTCCCTGATGTTATTAGAACTACTGATGGAAAAGTCGATCCATTAAGCCTAATCAATGAAGACGGCAAGGTAGATAGGGCTTTAGCAAAAAAAGTAATTGATGCTGAAAAAAAGAGCAAGAATGGCGTTATATCAGATCAAGAGGCTTTTCAGATATTTGATGAGCACTATAAAGACGTGCCACGCCCTGCTGTAGCGCCAGAAAACCAGGCTATACCTAATGCGCCCAAGCCAAACGATGATTTAACATTAGCTGATAGAGCGCTAGAAAGCCTAGCTGATACAGCTGAATCCGCGAGAGTCGAGCGATTTGGCGACTTTACGCCATCCGCAATATTGATGGATGCTGATTACCAGGCATACCTCAAAGGCGAATACGACTCTATTGTGAAGGCCACAAAAGCCAGCACCAGAAAGCTAACTGCGGAAAAAAACAAACTGCTCAAATCCGAAAAAGTTGTTCAATGGATTGATAAGCAAGGCGGCTTAAACAAGGCTGCCTGGGAGGCGGAGGGCGTTGATAAGGCTAACTGGGAAGGCGTAGCGAAACTGGTTGATAGAATCAGCAAGAAAGGAAAGCCATACAAGACAACCGTATATGACAAGCCAAAAGGATTTCCAAGAAACTTTTGGAAGGAAGGCGACGAAGGGCTGACCCCCGACATGTTGATTGAGCGGATGAAAGAGGACGTGCGATTCTCGGAGTTTGTTGAAGATTTTGGTGGTGTGCAGCAGGTCGGCGCCAATGAAGCTGTTGACTATGTTTCGGAGCTTCTTAGCGATCTTGGTCGATACATTGACCCAGAGGTAAGTCTAAAAATTAACGACGTTGATGAAGCCCTGGATCAACTAACAATGAAAGTCCCCGACCCCACTATTGGGCTAACGGGAAAGACGTTGCGGGCTACAAACTTTGCAAAAACGCAGAAAGGCGTATTTAGAGCCAGCTCAATGCAAAAGCATTTAAAGGCTGGATACAATGCTACTAAAGAAATACTGGATGAACTAGAGGCTCGCGGCATTGTAGTTAAAGATCCTGACACGCTTGAGTATACATACAGAGAGCCTGACGTTAACTACGATAAGGTGTTTGAGAACGTCTACAGAGAGGCATCACAAAAAACGATGCGCATTGATGTAGAAAGCTTAGAAATACAAGCGGCAAACATGAAGGCAAATCTTGAGCCTTCTCGTGTGCCTGAGAACTACCCAATACCCGAAGACCTAGCGCTTGATGATATGGCGGTCATGGCTAGGGAAGCCGAGCTGCTAGACATACAAGGCACCAAAGAGTCTTATGATATTGCAATGACCGAGTATGAGCAGCTACCAGCAGATAAGCGCAAGCTGTTTATTGATGGCGAAGAAGTTAGCGCGGATGCCGTCATAAAGGAAATTGACGATCAACTAGAAGACATAGATAACCTAATGAGGTGCGTACGCGGTGAGTGATTTTGCTACTTGTATACCAAAAGTTGCTACCAGGCTGCCTAAAGAAGTTCAGCGATTGCTTAACTCTGCGGACGATCCTAATGCGCTGCTTGATGAGTACGTCACAACCCTAACGATGCAGAAGAAAGAGGCTGCATTCCAGGCGGTAAGGCTCGCCCAGGCGTTTGATGATGCGGCAGGACATCCAGAAGGTCTGTATCAAGGCATTGAATCGTTAATGGTATTAGATCGCACCATGAAGGCAGGATATGAAAATGTAGACAGCCTTTCTAACTACTATGACGCAATGTTCCAGGCTAGAGCTGCAGAAATACTCTTTAGGTTTCGGCGTAAAGGGCTGGGCTTTTTTATGGATGAGGCGGGCCTGGCCAAGTTTATCCGCGCCATCTACGGCGAAACTACTGACGACGCCACAATCAATAGTCTGGCTAAGCAGTGGATAGATTTAACTGAAACCATCCGTCGCGTTAAAAACAGGAATGGCGCTTCTATCTCAAAGAATGAGCGTTTCTTGTTACCGCAAAACCATGACGCCAGGGCCATTAAAAAGATGGGCAAGGATGTCTGGAAAGAAAAAATTAGGCCCATGCTTGATGCCAACCAAATGCGCGATGATGCCGGTAATCTGCTGTCTCGAACGCAAATGGAAGACCTGCTCGACTACGTGTATGACTCAATTACTATGCACGGTCTTAACAAAGTCAAAGACTTAACTGTACCCAAGCTAGGCAGAAAGCTATCTCGACGCGGATCAGAGCGCAGAATTCTTTATTTTAAAGACGCTGAATCATGGATGAGCTATCAAAAAGAGTTCGGCAAGGGCGATATATTCACCACCCTAACCGACTGGGTGAGTAGTAATGCTCACGACACTGCGTTGTTGCGACGCATGGGGCCTAATCCAAATCAAACGTATGACGCCCTGGTAGCTATGGCAAAGAAAGAGGATGCGTTTACAGGTCGCACTAAACTGGGGCTACCTAAGTCTCAAGGCATACTTGACGCAATATTTAACGTAGTCTCTGGGAAAACCAACCCAGTGGAAATGAATACCGTTGCACAAATCGGCATGGTGCAAAGAAACATAATATCTGCCGCCTATCTTGGTGGCGCATTCTTGTCTGCCATAGGCGACATTGCTTTTCTAAAGCTAACCAGGCAGTACGGCAACATACCGACGCAAAAAATTATGGCTCGGTATTTTTCACTCATGAATCCTGCAAATGAAGCAGACAGGCTGGCCGCTGCTCGCAGTGGCATCATTGCAGAAGAAGCTATTGATCGCGCCCATGCCGCTAACCGAATTGCTGATGTGTACGGCACCGGAATGTCTATGCGTATGGCTGACTTTGTTATGCGCGCATCGCTGCTCAAGCCTCATACTGAAAGCTTACGCAAAGCATACGCCATGGAGTTTTCTGGAATGCTTGCAGATAACTTTGGCAAAAAGTTTGATGACTTAGACTCCGATTTACTTAAAGCGTTTGAGGTTTACGGTATTGGTCCTAGCGAGTGGAGTCGCTTTAGCAAAACACCCAAAATGGACATAAGGGGCGCGCAGTTCGCTGACTTTACACAGCCCGGCGGCTTAAAGTTTCATCAGATGGTGATGTCTGAGGTTGATTACGCAGTGCCTTCGCCTGACTCAAAGATTCGCGCAATGACTACCGGAGGTCTACAGCGCGGCACAATACCAGGCGAGGTATGGCGATCCGCCATGCAGATAAAATCATTCCCACTAACTGTAGCAAGCCTGCACTTTAACAGAGGGGCTTTCCAGGCCACGACCGGCCAAAAGGTTGGCTATATAACGCAGCTCATGGTCTATACAACAGTGCTTGGCGGCATTGCACTGCAAGCAAAAGACCTGGCTGCGGGCAGAGATCCAAGGGCAGTATTTGATGAGGAAGGCGTACCCAAGAAAGAGTTCTTGTTGGCGTCTATGGCTCAGGGCGGTGGCGCCTCGCTTATTGGAGACTTTCTTTATAGCGACCAAACCAGATATGGACACAGCTTTTTCAAGACAGCAGCAGGACCGATAGCTACTACGCTTGATGATACGATCCAATACACAATTGGCAATGCTCAGGAAATAATCAGCGAGGGCATAGAAGCTGGATCACTAAAAGAAGGCTTTCAAAAATCAAGGATGGGGCCGGAAACAGTTAAGCTGCTTGAGCAATACACGCCATCTATATGGCAGGTAAACTTACTAAAGAACTCACTTTTCGATCAAATGGAAATGGCTGCAGACCCTGACGCCCAAAAGAAGTACAGGCGTCTTATACAAAAGCGGGCGAAAGAGTACAATCAGCAATATTGGTGGAGGCCTGGCACTCCAATTATGGACGTGCTCTCTGGAGAGGCGGATATACGCCCTCCCGAGCTTGAGGCAATTAAAGAGGATTAAACATGACAGTATCCAGCAGCATTAGCTCTGTTAGCTACTCCGGCAACGGAAGCACTACCGTATTTTCGTATACGTTTAAGATATTTGCTGACAGCGACCTGGTGGTTTCACTTAGAGACAATGCCACCGGGGCATCTACCACACAAACACTGACCACTGACTACACTGTATCAAATGCAGGTAGCGTGTCTGGCGGAAATGTCACATTTGTCACATCACCAGCTAGCGGCAAGACTGTCATTATTCGTCGTGTGCTACCTTATACGCAAGAAACTGATTATGTAGAGAATGATCCGTTTCCTGCTGAGGCGCATGAGAATGCGCTTGATAAGCTGACTATGCTGACGCAGCAGAATCGCGATGAAGATGCAATCAAGCTACCCGAGGGCGATGTTACCTCTGGAATAAACAACGTAGTACCTAACGCGGTAGATCGAGCCAATACCGTTCTTGCTTTTGATGGAACCGGAAACGTCGTTGTTCAGCCATTAAGCTCTACCGCTACAAACTCGACCATTACTCAGCAAGCATTTACAGGCAATGGCTCTACAACTGCATTTACATTGTCCGCTGCCCCTGGCGCTGCGGGTGTTGGCGTATCTATCTACATTGATGGCGTATACCAGGAACGAAACACGTACAGCATCAGCAACACTGCGCTGACTTTTACTGAGGCGCCACCTACTAACTCCAGCATCGAGGTACTGAACTACCGAGTAGCAGATATAGGCACGGCCGATGCTAACAACGTCACCTACACACCCGCTGGCACTGGCGCAGTACAGACCACAGTACAGACCAAGCTAAGAGAGAGCGTTAGCGTCAAGGACTTTGGTGCTGTTGGCGATGGCGTGACAGATGATACTGCGGCTATACAGGCGGCGCTAACTTATGTCGTTTCCGTAAAAGGCACAATGTTCGTTCCTAAAGGCATATATGTTATTTCTGGGATGTTGGACATAACGGATAGATGTGCCATTTTGGGAGAGGGCGCGGAACTCACAATATTTAAAGTTGCCTCTTCATATTCTGATTTTGTTATTAGACTGAATGATACGTGGAGGAATAATAACGGTGAAGACACAACTACGACAACATCTATAGTTGCTGGATCTGGCAAGGCAGGAGTGCAATTAAAAGGCTTTACCATTCTTGGTGATAGAGCCAATACTGCTAAAGGCATTGTTTTTTATAAAAGAAACGATACGGCTATTTTAGAAGATATAAAGCTAAAATATTTGAATGGATCATCTTTGAACATTGGCAACAATGATGACTTTGGTCTAGTAAGAGAATCTTTGTTTTTTAATGTTGTAAGTTTTGGATGCGGTAATGCAACCGAACCTGCTGTTGTCATTTCTACAGGCGCAACCGTTCTTGATGGCACTAACAACTTAGAGTTTCATAAGTTAAACATTCAGCACCCATTTGGTGTTGGCCTTCAAATAATGAACAACAAGACCGCGACCTATGCCACAAGAAGAATTTCATTTTATGGCTTTATGTGTCATGGGCAAAATCTTACAGACGCATCCGCTCCAGCTAAAGACCTAATTAAAATTGTTGGTTTTGTTGAAGATATAGATATTATTGGCTTAAACGGAAACGGATCAAACGATGATACTACCAATAAGTTTGGAGTTGTCCGTATTGAGGATGATGCGTCTGGAAATTCTCCAGCCTTTATTAAAATACATGGCGATATAAGATCATGCAAAGGTCACGCTTATATAATTGATAATGTAGAATTTTGCGATATTTCTGGCACAGTCGCCGCTAGTGGCGCAGGTCAGTCAATTATTGGTAACGAGTTATTGATGAGCGCTAGCAGTTTAACTAACGCAAACTTTAATTATCATGTTATTGCTCCAGCAACCCGATCAATCTCTATTGATTCAAGCATAGCAAAATTCGTAAGTGGCAATAACTTTGTTAAAACAGAGTTGCCTTTACGCTTTGTAAGCGGTGCGGTAAAGCTAGGCGTTACAGGAACCAATGATCCAGAATTGCATTTTGGCGGCGCATCTTCTCCAGAATCAACTGTTACAGCTCCAAAGGGCAGTTTGTACGTTAGAAACAATCAAGACAGTTCAAGAAGCTCAAATTCCTTATACGTAAAAGCAACGGCTGGCACTGGCAATACTGGCTGGAAAAAAGTCATTAATGTCACAACAGCAACAACGGCGCAACTTACAGATGTTGGCGACACTGTAAACACACAAGACCCACAAACAGGGCAGATGGTTTACAACACAACAACAAATAAACCGTGTTGGAAAGGTGGCTCTGCGGCTGGAAGTGTTTGGCGAAATGCTGATGGCACTGTGGCACATACTCCGGTGTAACATGACCCTAACTGACTTCAACACTCTATACAATTACAAGCACGATCCAGACGGTCGTGATGTGTGGCGCGTGATAAAGCCAGTCGAGGAAGTGTATCGCGGTGACTGCGAGGACTATGCGCTATCCGTCCTGTACTACGTTGTATGCAAAGAGTCATCGATTAAGTTCTGGTGGCTACTGTTCACCTTCCAAGCTGAGATATGTGGCTGTGATACGAAGGGCGGCGGTCACGCTGTACTACGCTACGGCGGTATGTATATTGATAACTGGACTAAGGAATGGGTAGGCCGCGATCACATGGAAGGTCTGGGTCATACATTCTGGCCTTGGTACAAAACTATTCTCCCCACTACTGTCGCCATTAAGATGGTAATGGCAAAACTGAGAGGCTGATATGGCATTAACGAAAGCACACAACCGCATGATTGAAGGCGCGGCTGTCAATGTAAAAGACTTTGGCGCAGTAGGTGACGGGGTAACGGATGATACTGCGGCTATACAGGCGGCTGTAAATGTGGCGGCTAAAATTATTGTACCAGCGGGCACGTACAAAGTTACAAACACATTAGCCTTAAAAGACAACACAACATTCCAAGGTAATGGTGTTGGCTTGACAATAATCAATTATGGATCTTCAGCCGCGCTCAGTGATGGAGCAATTATTCTGCTTGATGGTGCTGATAACGCATACGTCAGTGATTTGTCTATAACTCACACCCTAAGCGCAAGCGGAGTGAGTGGCATTAAAGTAATAGGCGCATCGTATAACGTCAAACTGGAGCGATTAGATGTTAGTGGATTTAGCACTAACTTTTTCCTTGATGGTGCGGAAGGTGCTGTTGCTGGCAAGTTGACACGATGCAGTGTCACGCAATGCTGTGGGCATGATACGCATTCGGGATATGGTATCAGGGTTCAAAATACAGACTCATTATTGATACAAGACTGCAATTTTTATTCCAACACATTGGATGGCATTAAGCTCAGAGCGCTAAATGACAATACGCGAGTAATAGGCGGACAGTCTTATAACAATGGAACCGGGCCATCTAACGGCAATGGAATTGATACCTTATCAGGTGGCTATGAAGTAACCATTGACGGGTTAGAGTGTTATGGCAATGACGGTGCTGGAATCTATTGCAAAACAGATATATCACTATCGCCATCATTGGGCGTAACAAGAAACATATCAATCGTTAACTGTGTGTCGCATGACAATACCGGCGATGGCATTCAGCTAACGAGAAACAGCGGCGACACCGACACGGACTACCTTCTCGCCAATGTTAATGTTATTGGGGGCAGATACTACTCTAACGGAGCGAACGGGCTGACTGTTGGCAGATCGAGAAATGTAAATGTGACTGGAGGGCTTTTCTACGACAACGACAATGTTGGCGTGAGTGTTGTTCAGGCTATTGATGTCAATATTGGCAATGTATCTATAATCCATAATTGCTTAGATCCAACATCAAGCCCGCCTGTCGGCCTGTCGATAGCTAAAGCTGTCCGATTTAATATATCAAACTCTAATATCAATGGCTCAGATTGTGATACCTGCATCATAGAGCCATCTGATTATTCCTCATTGACGCCAACACACCAATGGGCAATACAGATTCACCTTACTGATTCGGACAACATCAACATTGATAGCACTGTTCAATGTTCAAATTATTTGGAGCCTCAGCCGATTTACATTACGGGAACACATACTACAAACACTCCTGTTATTGTTGACCAGACAGGAACCGGAAACCCGGAGAATGTTCAATATGGAGGCGTAGGCTCTGTATTTAGGCGAACCAATGGGGGAGCCGGATCAAGCATATATGTTAAGGAATCAGGTGTTGCGAAAACCGGATGGGCCGCTAAGTAATATTACTGGAGAATAGAAATGAGTATTAAGCAAAACGGCGGCATCTTTGGCCGCAATCCAACATTCAACGATGTGACTATTGATGGTCAACTAACCTTTGAAGGTGACATTGATATCAATTCCGATCTCAAGGTAGACGGGAATCTTGTTGTTGATGGAAACGGCGAATTTGATTCGCTAGATGTAGTTGTGAATGGCATAAAAGCAAACGCTAATGCGGCGATAGGTTTTCAATTGGGCGGTGACGCTAGTGGCTCAACGGATATTGGAAAAATCGTCAACAATGCTGGACGCTTTGCGATAGAGCCAGCAGGTAATCGCAGATTTGTTGTAAGAACTAATGCAACAAAAGTGGATGCGCTTGAAGTCGATCACAACAACAATATCTCAGTTCCTAATGGTGAGGTGACATCTTCTGGAAATATGAATGCTCCCGCATTTGTTCAGACATCTGATTACCGGCTAAAAGCCGGTGTTGTTGCTCTTACAGGTGCGACGGATCGCTTAACCCAGCTAAAGCCATCACGATTTAATTGGCAAAATAATGCTGAAGTTACTGTTGATGGCTTTTTGGCGCATGAAGTTCAAGGCATTGTGCCTGAGGCTGTTTTTGGTACTAAAGACGGAATGAAGACAGAGGAATATGAAATTTCTCCTGCTGTTGAGGCTACTTATGACGATGAGGGTAATGAGCTAACTCCTGCTGTTGAGGCAATCATGGGTGAGCGTGAAGTACCTGATTATCAAGGCATTGACCAATCTAAACTCGTGCCGCTACTTGTAGCAACAATTCAAGAACTAGAGGCGCGAATCACTGCGCTTGAATCTAACTGATAGGAGGTTGAATAATGTCAGGCGAAGTAACAAAGAGCATTACAGCTCAAAACACATTTAGCGATGAGATCACCATACAGGGATACTTTAACGTCTCTGTCACTGGTATTGCTGGCGGCACAGAAGTGACAGTGCAGCGACAAACTGGAGTAGATGGCACCGCATTCACCGATGTTGACTCGTTTACTGCTGATATTGAAACTTATGGCTATGAGCCAGAAGCGGTTCAGTATAAGATTGGCGTCAAGACAGGTGACTATGGATCAGGAACCTGTAAGGTGCGACTTGGCTTAATTGGTCGTGGTCACGGGACTACTACTCCGATTCGATGATATGGACGATCAAGCGGTACGACTTAACAGGATCGAGGCCAAGTTAGATAAGCTAACTGAGGCTATGACTATGATTGCTCGGGTTGATGAAAAGATCATGGCTAGCCAGGCTCGGACTGATCGGCTTGAGTATCGCCTTGATGAGCAAGAGTCGGATATTGATAGCCTCAAGTCTATCGTGGGATATAACACGCAGAGCGTTAAGGTGGCTGAGCGCTTTGTTTGGATTCTTGTGTCCTCGATAATTGGTTTGCTAGCCTACTATATTAGGACGTAATCGTGATCGACCTACTCATTGGTCCGATCTCTAGCCTGCTCGATAAGGTCATACCGGATGCAGATGAACGCAATCGCCTGGCATTCGAGATCAGCACCCTGGCGGAGAAGCAAGCGCATGAGATTTCCAAGGCCCAAATCTCTGTTAATAAAACTGAGGCATCAAGTCACTCAATGTTTGTCGCGGGATGGCGCCCGTTTTGTGGATGGGTTACTACTCTTGGCCTTGCGTGTAATTTTCTGTTTATTCCTATTGCTAATTTTTTTCTTACTCTCACTGAATCCCCTGTCACCGTTCCACCCCTGGACCTGAGCGAGATGATGCCCGTGCTGCTTGGCATGCTAGGCCTGGGCGGCTTGCGTACCTGGGAAAAAACACAAGGAGTAGCTAGGCCATGAGGCAGAGCACGATGCGTAAATTCAAGCCGGTAGCCAAGAAAGGCGGCGTTCCGGTAAAGTACACCAAGGGCGCAAAAGATCCAGAAGCCAGGCGCAAAGAGATTAAACGAACAGCGGAAAGATACCGGAAAGGGCTGCTGAGCAAGGCTGAGATGAACCGCATATCAAGGGAGAGATCGCGTGGCTGAGTTTAAGGGGACTAACGCCGGGCGATACAGCCCAAGCATTTTAAAGAAAGTATATAAGCGCGGCCTTGGAGCGTACTATTCCAGCGGCAGCCGACCAAAAGTATCCGCGCATCAGTGGGCGATGGGTCGCGTTAAATCATTTGTAAGCGGCAAGGGCGGAGCCCGCAAAGCCGACAAAGACCTGCTAAGCAAAAACAAAAAGTAATGGATATTCAAAAAGTAATAGAGCAGCTAAAGCGGCACGAAGGTTTGCGCCTTTGCGTATACGATGACGCTACCGGCAGAGAGATAAAGCAAGGGTCCAGGGTGCAGGGGCATCCTACTATCGGCGTAGGGCGTTTGCTGACTAGCGCCCGTGGGCTATCGACCATTGAAGTAGAGATGCTGCTAGAGAATGACATTGAAGTAGTGGTAGATGAGCTGAACAGGAATGCCTCCTGGTGGAACGACCTGTGCGAGCCTCGCAAAGCGGTGATGGTAAATCTATGCTTTAATCTGGGATGGCCCAGGCTATCGCTGTTCGAGAACATGCTAGATGCTGCAAAGAAGGGTAACTGGGATCGGGCAGCTGATGAGCTGATAGACAGCAAGTGGTTTAGGCAAGTTGGGTTGCGTGGCCTGGAGCTGGTAGAGCAACTAAGGACAGGGAAAGAGGTAAGGGGTTGATGGCTAAGTCGGCAGCGTGGACAAGAAAGGCGGGGAAGAATCCAAAAGGAGGCTTGAATGAGGAAGGTCGTAGGTCTTATGAGCGTGAGAATCCTGGTAGCAATTTACGCCGTCCTGTTCGTTCTGGTGATAATCCTCGCCGCGCTAGCTTCCTTGCTCGTATGGCCGGTATGTCTGGCCCTGAGCGGGATAGCAAGGGCCGCCCGACAAGGTTACTCCTATCTTTGAGAGCATGGGGTGCGAGTTCAAAGTCGGACGCTAGAAGCAAGGCTGCCTCAATCAGCAAGCGCAACAAAGCAAAGGCCTAGCCTACCTAAGTGAGTCTATCCCAACCTTAAAGCGGCTAAACTCTCCGTACTCTTTGTCTAACACTACACAACTAATCGACCGCTGCGAGCCATAGCCAGCACCTGAGTGCCAAGAATCGACGGGCGGGAGCACCGACCAGGCCTCCCAGGTAAGCCCTCCCAGTTCTTCCGACTGCTTATGATGGATATGACCTGTCCATGCAAAGCGGTATTTGGTGCGGCCCCATTGCTCGGCGTAGTCCCTGGTAATCGCCTCGTATAGCTGGCGAGTTCGTATCTTATCGCCGTGGTGTGTAATGACGAGGTTATTGCCCCACTCGAAATGTATAAACTTATTAAAGTTATCGAACACCTTCACGCGCTTTTCTTTCTCGTAATACATCCTAAGCATTTCGTTAAGCCAAAGCGCCGCGTCTGGATCGTGATTTCCCCTGGCATTGATGAGCCATATTTCGTCGTACTGCTGAAGCATTCGCGTAACGATGATTTTAAACAGGTTGCCTGCGGCGCGTATGGTCTTGCCCTGCCGATTGGAAACGTCCATAGGCGTCCCGCCGCCGGTCTCATTCTTCAGCGAGTTAGAGTGAATGAGGTCGCCAACATTAAGAAGCACGCCAACCGAGCAGTCGCCGGTACTACTAACTAACTTATCCACGCCCTTGATAAGCGTAGATTGCGACGCCTCTAAATCCCAGTCTTCGGCGCCAGTCTCCTCTCCCCATGCCATCATCCCGAGATGATGATCCCCGATGATCGTAATAGCCATTCGGTCTTTGTGCTTTTGAGCTTTACTTTTCTTTATGGGTTTTGCCAGGCCTTTGAGGTCGTCTTTCAGCCCTTCCTTGAAGTGATCCAAAGCGACCTGTAGTGCGTGTTCTTTGTCCGAAAGACTTTTGACCCACTGCCCTGTCGGCTTTCCCTCGTCGTTGTAGTAGGTCGATACTCCCTTGACGATAAAGCCTTCCGGCACCGTGTGTTGCATGTCGTGGCTAGGCGAATAACCTTGTATGGCAGCCTTGCTTTTAACATTTTTTATGGTGTCACGAACACCCAGCTTGGTGATCCCGAGGCGATCGCCGATTTTTTGATACCCCAAGCCCTCTAAGTGCAGAGTAATGACTTTGCGCTGGCGATCGGTGGCACAGAAATCCAAAAGGCTCATGGCCTTTCCCCCAGTGGATTTATGAATTTTTGGCGTAGGTACGCCGATGTCCTTGCGCCGAGTATAACAAGATAATAAGATTCGTACACACCAGGGGAGATTGGCATGTACGGTAAGGGCAAGAAGAAGAAGCCGAAGGGTAAGTAGTTACATAGACCATTCAGCGATGCGGACAGATTCGCCGTAGCGATTAATCACCGTCTTCATATCTGAGTTGATCTTGTGGCCTTCCAGTCTCAGTTCGGATATGCGGGCCGGTGCCTCGATGATTCCAAGATCCTCCCAGGCATTTAGCCTGGTTAGTTTATTGCCTTCTTTAAGGTAAGTCAGTACACGTTTTTTCTGGCTCATGCTTCTCTCCTTATTTAAGTAAGATGTCTAGGGCGCGCCTCGCCATATCTGAAGCGTCCCCAATGTGCTGCTTCGCAGCTATCTGCTCTAGCAATAGAATCAATTCCTGATTGACCCCTGCGGTTTGCTTGCAAGTGATGCAATCACCACGCACCCCGATTTTGCGAGATCGAATCCCATCCCGCATTACATCCGCTTCGTTCAGATTGTTTAACATCTCTTATATCCTCCTCGTATTTAGCAAGTTTTTTTCTTAGCTTCGCTAGTCCCGTCTTCTCAGCATAGTAGACCTGATCCTTAGTGATCCCCATCTCGTCTGCTATCTCGTCGTAACCCATCTCAGCAAGCTCATTGATTAAACCCCTGCGAACAAAGTTACTTGTCATGTATACATCCTTCTTTGTGGCCGCCGATTGTATCGCAGCGCAAACAGTAATCACGCTTGCCATAGATTTCATGGCGGACCCATGCTTTTTTAGGCATTCTGCGACGCCATATAAAGCCACCGCTACCCTTCCTAGTCCACCCCACAAATCCTTCCTGGTATGCCCAGGCAAGGGTCATGGCTGCGGAATGCTCGGTAATGCCAAGACGTCTGGCAATCTCATCCTCGGTGAGCAAGCCTGGATCGGGTGAATCCCAGGCAAACTCATCAAGGATGCGAGCCCATATCTCACTACCATCAGCGACCTTTTGCTTGGGACTCATAGCTAAAGGTCTCCGCGTCAGCGTCCCACCATTCCGGTGAATGCTGCTCTAGCTGATATTGATTGCACTGCTTGTCCAGCTCCGAAGATAGTTTCTTGAGTGCCACGCGATAGTCGGAGCACACAACTACGATAGGGTTGATAGGACCATACGCTTGTACAGTCCACCAATCCTTGTCGCGCTCAACCATCACCGCCGTTCCCTGGTGACTTCGACGCCAGGAACCTCTCGACCTCAGTTTTCGTAACGAAGTAGCGAGTGCCCGTGTTAATGGAAGGTATGCTTCCGTTCTGAACCAATCGCAAAGCGCGCTTATAGTTGCGCGCGCTCCTTTCGCCGAAAAGATAATTAGCCAGGTCGCTGACCGAAATAAGTTCACCATTCACTTTGTCCTCCCTGGGGTTGCTGCTGCTGCGGCTGCTGGTAATTATTAGCCTGCTTGGGTTTATTTACAAACAGGTTCATGCGTCCAGCAATGGGCCATGCGCGGCTATCCTCGCCTACCTTCTGCTTAACAGTAAGCTGAAGCTGTGCGCCAGACTGAATAAGCTGCTGGTACAGCTGCTCGACAACCATCTCCTGCTGATCTGTTAGCGGGTAAGGTCGGTTAGATGCGTCATCCCAACCGTTGTTGAAAGTAATCCACGCCGACGCCTGGTACTCAACCGGCACGTTGTTAGTGGATGCGTTGATGTTGTTCTTAAAGGTAATTTTAGCGTTACCCATATGTGGTGCGTTTGCCATGCTTTCCTCCTAGAAAGGTATGTCTTCTTCATTGATTGCTTTTTTGCGGGCCTGGAATGCCGCTGTGATAATGCCGTTCAGATCCTTGTGATCCTGCGACATAATTTTAAGGGCTGCAATGTTGTCCTCCTTCCACTGCTCCAGTGCAATGTGGTCAATGCAGTCGTTGATCTCCTTGCAGGTGACAAGCGGGCCATACTGCTTGCCATTGACGGTGATGTTTTTAGCACCAGCCTCCTCCTTTACAGCCTCGGGAACCTTTTGGGCCTTTGGCTTTCGTGCTAGCGGGGCTTGCGGAGCTGGCGCCGGTGCAGGTGCTGGCCTGTATTGCGGGGCGGATGCCGTGGCTTGGTTGCCGTCATCATCCACCGCTGGAATGCCAGCAATAGCCTGCAAAGCGTACCGTCTTGCGTACGTTAGACATGACCCCGCTGATTGCGCGTCAAACTTTGCAAGCGGCAGCGTATAGCTAGACTTGATCCACTGGCCTGACTCGTGCATCAAAATTGTTTCTACGCCAGCGCCAGCCTCATCGCGGATCGGGAATTGCGTATAGCTCAATCCGTTGGCAGCGAATGAATCCTTGATCGCCGCAATAACAGAGCCTAGGTCCGCGTAGCTTGATTTAAAGAAGGGGTTGCTGGAATCCTTAACGGCTCCCCCCATCTCTCCCTGTGCTTTTGATAGCGCCTTTGCTAAGACGTCTACCTGTTCACTCATTTCCATTTATACAAACCTCCTTCTTTTTCATAAGCTATTTTCTCTAACTCAAACTGCGCTGTGAGTACCTTTATCCAGTTATCAAGCAATTCGATCCTGGTTACTTGACTAAATTGGTGGTGCCAAGCGTGACCAATCTCAACGATGCCGCTAGTGCCGACACCCTCATGCCGATAGGCGTTTAGCTTTACTGCCTCGCCAATGATGTCTGTTAACGCTTCCATATTCCGTAAGCCTCCTCTAAGTAGCCTGGTGGTTCTTGCCAGCAAAGCTCATTCCATTCTGGCGAGATCATTTCCATTAGTTCGCTGGAGTTCTCAGCGACCTGTAGGAATTTTTCTGTGACAGCGTTCTGCCGCTCGGTCTCTCGGATTACATCGTCCAGGTAGTCGGGCGTCATCTCGTCACAGTTGTATTGGTGAAACAGTCGATAGTCCGACTTATTCGCGTACAGCAGCCAGCAAGGTAAGCCGCCATTGAGCGCACGAAACCCCGCCACCTGGCTCACGTTCGCCTGCTCCCAGGGACCGGTAAGTTTTTTAGGTAGTGAGTTCTGTGCCCAACCTGACTTAGTAGTCTTGCTTCTCTTGGACCACTTGGTCTTGAGATCGCCGCGATAGCAGTAGTCCGGTAAGGTTTTATATGGCACTTTGTTATTGCCTATGTAACCGTACAGCTCCCGCTCTGGTAGTCGCTGCTTGTCGCCGCTCATGGCCTCTATGAGTCCGTGCCAGGCGTTCTCTATGACCGGCTCTATCTCATCAAGGTAGTAGTCGCACTTCTCCTCGTCGATCCCATCGTCCCAGGATCGGCATACATAGTTTTCGTGAAACTCTTTGTAGGCCCACACCTTGCACTCCTCAAGGTCCATGTCGGCAAATATCGCCATGTCCACAGCCTGCTGGACTAGCTTTCCGCACTCCATGTTAGCGTTAGACGACCCATTATGTTTTCCATCGAGTCTTCTGATGGTGGTCCAGGCATCGTCCACATCCTCCTGCGTACCCCAATCTGACTTGGCTATCTGCCATGCCTCATTGAGTTTTGGCCTGATGATGCACTTGTCAAACAGGGTTTTGCTGCGCGTCTTGCTGCGCGGGTTTGAATGCCAGTAGTAGTGGTGCCGTAGCGCCCAATCTGGCGTTGGTAATAACTCCATACTGCCTCCTATATATTAAAAGATAGTTGTATATCTACCTTGTCGCTCGCCTCATCCCAGTGCAGCGCACTGGCTGAGTTAGTAGATTCTATTCTCTCGGCAATAATGCTTGCTCGAGTTTCCTTTGACTTAGGGCTGTAAGCTCCACTCCACTTGCTATCAATGCCAATGTTTCTCGCTATATTTGTGGAGTCCGCGCTGGATAGCGGCAAGTGTTTGAACACTGCCTTGTTCAGCATTCTAAGGCCGTGCAGTTTTGCGATTGGCTGACCATACTTATCAGTAACGTGGCGTATAACATCTTTCATTCTGCTAACGCATTTACCTGGATTCCGCACATCGTATTCGCCGCATGATCCGATGGCGACTCTTGGGTACGTTTTGCATAAGCGGATAAATCTATCCTCTGGCTCATTCATGTGCCAAACCGGCACCCCGACATGACTACCATGGGGCCAGGCTGCTAGCAGTTCATCGTTAGCCTGGCACCCGCCATCAATTACATCGGGAATAATTGCAAAGTCAAAGCGAGGATGGTTTTTCCAGCGATCAACAAATTCATAATAGCCTGACCAATCAATAGGCTCTCCGGTTTTCCAGAACGTAAACGCCCCATTGTCCAGCCCAAATGATTGGCAAATTTCTGTGGCAAGTCCGAACTGGTCCGGCCTAGCGAAACTTATAAATGCATGGCGACCCTTCCAGGCTTTAATAGCGCAAGTGTCTGGCGTGATCGGGCCGCCGTGGTAGTGAATCACTAGCTGCGCTCTCTCATAGTCTTAATGTGTACACCATGATGATGGGCCGTGATTATCTGAAAGCCGCCAAGAAGCTCTGCCAACTGATCGGCAAAAATTTCATGGTAACCCTCTTTGAGATCGTCGGTCGCATCTACAATCTTCTCGACCTCAATCATTTCTGACGACTCGATTGTTAGGTCGTAATCAATCATGTCTCCATTTACTGGGCACTTAGCGCTAAAGCTATGCTCATAAATATTTCTATACATACTGCCTCCTTTGTCTTATTTCTGCCTGTAGTGGCATTAAATGAAACACTATAGCAGTTGACCCAACACGTCAAGGATTCTATTCTGCACACCAAAGCGTGACGCGAGGCGTAACATGACGTTAGAAAAATGGCGAGTGAGGAAAAAATTGAGTTACGGTAAGCTGGCAAAGTTGCTTGGTGCATCTCATGCAAGCGTTGTATCTCGATGGTGTCGGGATATTGACGATAAGGATCGGATGATACCGAAGCCCTCATACATGAATCAGATTTATAGGCTAACCGATGGCAGTGTCCAACCGAACGACTTCTACCTACGGCGAGATTGAGGACCAGGTACATCTTCGGGTTATTAAGTGGCTGAATGCCGTGCTACCTGGCGAGACCCTGATTCATCATTCCCCCAATGAGGGGAAGCGGCATATCAATTTCAAAACCAAGTTGAAAAGGATGGGCACCCAATCGGGATGGCCCGACCTGGAGTTATTCGTGCCTGACTCTGCCTTTTTGCCTGGCGTTTGCCCTCGCCCTATTTTCCTGGAGCTGAAGCGCACGAAGGGCGGCCGACTGTCGGAGTCACAGACGGCTCTCTCTGAGCGATTCATTGGCTTGGGTATGCACTGGCACTGCTGTAACAGCGCTCGTGCTGTGAGGGCGGCTCTGCTGCCTCTGGTGACTATCCAGGAAGGTGAGCACTCGGACAGTCTGCTGGAGGACTTCAAGTGCTGAACGGATTAAATAAATAACTTGACAGGATTTTGGCTGCTCGTTACGCTCCGCTTGCGGTTAACAAAACAGCTATAGCTTAGCCCTCTTAGCTAACATCAAACTAAACAAACAAAAACAAATAGTCTTAAGCTAAGCGATGCTAAGCGTTAGCTCTAAGCTAAAGCTAAGCAATGCTAAGCATTAGCTAGGATTTTTTGTCCAAAATGAAAAGCCATAGCGCTCAGCACCTCGCATATACCTGCGAAGCGTCGTAATGCTGACCCCTAAATCTTGGGCTATCCATTCGTAAGAAACAGAAATGCCGCGCAGCTCGAAAGCATACGCGACCTGCTCAATTGTTAGCCTCACTAATTAACCCTTATCGGTTTGATGACGACCGGCGCCCATTGATGGAACCGACCCTCGATCATGTCTGATTGTAAGCGACTGAGTAGCGCCGCCTGACTTGCTTCGTTGTGGCTCTCGGCCTCCACGTAATGGATGGAGCGCGTGAGTCTGTTGCTGACTTGGGTAAGCGTTACCCGATAGGCTCGTTTAGTCATTGCAGTAAATCCTCCAGATCGATTTGTTCGGGGCACTCACAGTCGAATATTTCGAAGCCGCAAGTGTGGCAGTGGGTAAAGCCAAGATCCTGCTGGACCTCGGCTGGCTTGTCTTGCTCCAGGCTTTCGGCAATCGCTGCGCGGTGAATCTTAAGGCGCAGCTCTTGCTCTCGCAGGCTTAGTATCCCAGCCATTCTAAAACCTCCCGTGAGTTGTAGTGCGCGGAATCTCCGCATTCTTCGATAAACTCCGCGATATCTATGCCGTGGTTCTCGACTTCGCGGAATGCTTGGCGACGAGTGATATTCTCGCCGGTCATGGCCTGCTCGTATGTCATGCTGCACGCTCCTGCTCACGCTCGATGATCTCGCCGCAGGTGTACTGCAGTTGGTGCCAGTGAATGCCTAGCAGGTCCAGCTCGTCATCCATGCGCTGCATGATGTCCTGGACGCGCTCGGGGTAAGCGTCCACCAGGGCGTGCGCTGTGATATAGGAATCCTGGCAATGCAGGATGTCGCGGGGTCTTAGGCTGCCGCGCTGTTCCCAGGCTGTACGCATATGGTTAACCACGAAGTAGTCAGCGACCAGGCTAATCGGGTCCGCCTTGAGATCAAACGGCGCGGCGTTGTTCATAGTGCGCTGTAGCTTGCGCTGGTAGTCGTGCATATCGCGGATGTAATCGCGGCTGCCTACGTGTCGCAGCTCGTGAAGCTCGCCCATGGCTGCGCGGATTGCTTTCTTGATTTGTGTTTTTGTCATTTTTAAAACTCCCGTTGTTACGGTGGATTCCGTATACGCCTCGCGGCGTTTCGCCTGGTATCCGCCCAGGCTCATCAGTACGGTAAGGGCCGCTTATGCGGCCTGTTTGATTTGCTTTGCCATGATCTTGCCGAGGTAGTATTCCTGACGATCAAACAGCTCGTTGATCTCATCGCTTACTGCATGAAGCGTAGCAACGTGCTCTGCGTCGTTGAAGTCAGTGCAATCAGCTAGTAGTGCTCGGCTCTCAATAAGCTCGGCTAGTTGCTTGGCGATGTTGGTTACGATCTCGAGGTCTGTGTACATGTCTTTATCCCTTGGTTAGTAGTTGGTAAGGGCCGCTTATGCGGCCGTGTTGAATGCTTTTTTGAGGCGGCGCGTTGTGGCTGCTTCCAGGTTGATGCCGTAGCGGTCCAGCATCTCGGCTTCGATAGCTTGGCGATGTCTTGCCTGCGCCTTGAAAATGCTACGCACTGCTTCGTCGTCGGTCTCTAGCCACTTCTGGAAAAATCGGTCTTCGCTGCTGGCGGTTAGCCTGTGCTCGATAATCAAGTCTGCGATGTGCTCTTGTTGAATTGCGTTGGGTGTGATGCGTGTCATGTCGTCGCCTCCCGTGGCGTTGTTGTGTTGACGGGATCTATAGAATCACACCCTGACGCGTTACGTCAAGGGGTAGGGTTAAACGCGTGACAATTGTGACAGTCCATAGGCTTATTAGCTTAGCTAAGCGGTTTAAAGGGGTAGGCGGTAGGGTTGCACCAGGTGAGCTGCTAGCGTTTACCCAGGGCGATTGTGCGCAGTTCTAGGGCTATGCCAGGGGATGAGCTGCACCAGGGGATGGGTTGTGGGACGGTACCCATAGCCTCAGTCTGTCAGTGCTCGCGCGTACGATCCTCTCGACGCGACGTGTGTGCATGTGTGCGCCTGGCTGCGCGTGTGCATGTGCGTTGCGTGTACGCGTCATGCGCATTTGCGTGTGCGCGCCCCCGTACCCCCGCCTGCGCGCCCGCCCGTGTGTATATATATATTACCCCACCACATAACAGTGTCTTGCTTTCACTGCCAGCCAAGCATATTATTAGCCAGCCAATGCATGTTGGCCTCCCGCATACATTGCCCGTTACGGCGGGCTTTTTTTAGGAGCAAGGCGTTGCCTAGAAAGGCTAGACTTACAAAAGAGCAATTCTCGGAAATCTGCGAACAGATAGCCGATGGAATGTCTTTGACTCGTATTTGCAATGAAAACGCTAAGTACCCTTCGTGGAAAACTGTATTGCGACATGTGCAAGATACTGATGAGGCTTACCAGGAATATCGCAAAGCCCGCGCACTTCAAGCTGAAGTCTTGAGAGATCAGATTATTGATATTATTGAGATGCCCTTACCAGAAGACCCAAAGCTTGCTATGGCTGAAGTCCAGCGTAGAAGGTTAGAGGTTGACCAGAAGGATAAGTACGTTCGGCAGCTAGCGCCTTTAGGGGTTCGTAATAAGGTTGAGGATTCCGCGGACAGCAAAGTAAGCGGTACTATCACTTTGAAGTGGGACGATGGTAGTCAATAGGGACGTAGGCGCCTAAAGATGACTGAGATATTCATACCCTATAAACCAAGAAAATTGCAGGCTGACTTGCATAGTCAATTGCAAAGTCACCGATGGGGCGTTGTTGTTTGCCACCGTCGTTTTGGCAAGACCGTAATGGCTATCAACCATTTGCTTAGAGATGCCATACTTTCCGATAAGACCAACCCACGCTTTGCTTACATAGCGCCTACTTACCGCCAGGCTAAAGCGGTCGCATGGGATTACCTAAAGCAATTTGCCGGCAGTATACCTATGGTGCGATTCCATGAGACTGAATTGCGAGCCGACCTGCCTAATGGTGCCAGGATACAGTTGTTAGGCTCAGAGAATCCCGACAGCTTGCGAGGTATCTATCTTGATGGCTGTGTACTTGATGAGATGGCAGACATGCCAGAGTCTCTTTTCCCCGAGGTCATTCGTCCCGCCCTATCTGACCGAAAGGGCTGGGCATTATTTATTGGCACACCCCGCGGACACAATGCGTTCTACGAGTTGTATGTAGCGGCAGAGGGTCAAAAGGATTGGTTTACTCAGGTATGCAAAGCGAGTGAGACAGGAATTCTTGATGAGGAGGAGCTAGAGGCTGCTAAGGCCATGATGTCTGCTGATACCTTTGAGCAGGAGTTTGAGTGTTCATGGGTTGCGAATGTGCCAGGAGCCATTTTTGGAAAAGAGCTACAGCTAATCCATGAGAAGGGGCGCATCACCGAGGTTCCACATGACCCGGCTATCAGGGTAGATACGTGGTGGGATCTTGGTGTAGGGGACTCTACTGCTATTTGGTTTACTCAATCGGTAGGCCGATCAGTGCATGTCATTGACTTCTATGAGAATAGGAACGAAGGGCTTCCGCATTATGCTGAAGTGCTGCAATCAAAAGGCTACTTGTACGGCACTCATAATGCCCCGCATGACATTGAGGTGCGCGAGCTAGGCAGCGGAAAATCAAGGCGCGAAGTTTCATTTGACCTGGGGATTAACTTCCGTGTGGTGCCAAAGCTGCCGCTTGAAGATGGAATTCATGCCGCGCAAATGATTATCGCTAGATGTATGTTCGATCAACATGCTTGCCAGTCAGGGCTTGAGTGCCTGAGACAGTACCACCGTGCGTACAATGAGAAGTCCAGAAGCTTCCGTGCAACGCCAGTGCATGACTGGTCAAGCCACGCTGCTGATGCGTTCCGATACCTGGCGGTTGGCATTAAAGACAATAAGTTGCATGATGGCAGACCACCACAAGCAATTGCAGACTCATCATACAACCCGTTTTCTGCGAGGATCTGAATATGGGAAGACCCACAATCACTGTACCCGCCGCTCCGCCAGTGCCCCCTATGGTGCCGGTAAAGCCTATTTATGCAGGCGAAGAAGAGAGACTTAAGAAGAAACTTTTTGATCCTAAGCGTGTCGGCAGACAGCAAACTATTCTGACTGGCCCGAGGGGGTTGCTCGCTTCCGAAACCAAGCGAAAGAAGCTAGGCGCCGGTGATACGTCCAAGAATACA
>Ga0196887_1000136_pt1 | contig 34705 bp, 34 predicted proteins | sample VirMetDEL_Mar_31_FD_169094 | JGI IMG/M metagenome (GOLD analysis project Ga0196887, IMG submission 169094) | Aqueous microbial communities from the Delaware River and Bay under freshwater to marine salinity gradient to study organic matter... | ecosystem: Environmental > Aquatic > Marine >... | reverse complement strand
TATAAGATCTTACAGATAAAGAAAAACCCCGTAGCGATTTCTCATTACGGGGTTGGTTGGACTAGATGTTATTAGTTAATTGTCAACACATCCAATACTTTCTGCAATGCTGCCTTTGGTGATTTCTCTAGTCCTGCTATTGAATCTAGTTCTATCTGTAAATAATCTGCTAGCTGTGTTACTAATTCTACTTTGGTTACGGGTTTAGCACCAGTCTTCGTAGTATAGCTCTCTTTCTGATATACTCCTTCTCTAGACAGCTTTCCTATGATTGACTTCGTTGTCTTGTCAAAGGTCTCTGCTAGATCTTTAACTGTTTCCATGCTGGGATTTGCTGCGTAGGCAGCCACGATTGTAGCGGTTACTTCTTCTGAATAGTTTACGTTTTTCATTGTTCTTCCTCTGGGAATAGTTCTAATTGTTCGGGGTCATTAGCGAATCGTATGTCAGGTATGCCTTCATCATCTAGATAAACTTCTATCTCTGGAGCATACTCTAGGAAACCTACTTCAACATTCTCTTCACCTACAATATCTGCATAAATTCTTAGCTGTTTGTTAAACTCTCGTTCTACATCATCAGCTTCTTTCTCTGCTGCTAACAGTTCTGTAACTGCTAGGTCGATTGTTTGGTACAGCTCTTCCATCTTAGCTATTTTTTCATACATACTTTCTTTTATCTTGTCCGTCTTGCTGCTAAACTGTAATACGTTGCCCATAATTTTCTTCCTTCTATCAGTTTTAGAAGTATATTATACATCAAAATTTAGTATGTGTCAAGAACTTTCGTACTTTTGCTGGGGCACAAAAAAGCCCCTATCATCGACCGAAACGGTTTAATCAAGGGGCACAAAAGGTAGCAAATTGTAGTAGGCTTTTTGTTTTTGATTACTGAGCTAATCGTTTTACATGAACACTCTCAGTATAAAACCTAGTTTTAGGTGTAGAAACTAGGAAACCATCCTCGCTTTTAGTAGGAGGATCCCAACTTTGCAGGTTCTCGACTCTGCCAGCGCTGCTCTTGTTAAGGTCAGACAGAAACCTAGTCCAATTATCGTGGGGACTACACGCAGAAATAAAGTATAAATAGAAAGATTCTGGAGCTAGGGGAATCACGCTTTACCCTAGTCTTATAGATTTTATGCCACGTAGTGACCGATGAATAACCCAAAACCTAATCTTTTAAACTTTTATTTCTCAATTTCTTAAAACATATTATACATTGAATTCAGCATTGTGTCAAGAACTAAATGATAACTACTTAATAAATAATGGCGTCCCATAGGAGGTTCGAACTCCTGTTACCGGGATGAAACCCCGATGTCCTAGACCACTAGACGAATGGGACATTGTTGGAGCGAGTCAAGGGAATCGAACCCCTGTTATCAACTTGGAAGGCTGATGTAATACCATTATACGACACTCGCTTTATTAGTTGCACTCAGTGATCATCTGATTATGTTATATCGTGTTTTACCACGCTAAGTGCGAAACTGTTGCTTAAAAACTTTTCTTTCATGTCTCAATTCAATAAAGATATTATACAGATTTCTAAAGCTAAAGTCAAGAGATATTTTAATTTTATGTCCACCAAGAAAGAAAAAACTTGTCAACCGTAAAGGCTGTAATTCCGGGGGGCCGGACGGGGTCGCGATGTCAAGTCTTATTTACTACAATTTTCCAAAATTATCTCATATTATCGTCCCCGCTGCGGGGTTATCCCAAATTAGACTACTTTATCCTGATTTACGCCATCTAATTCGCGAAAGTACTTGACAAACCCCGCGGGGGTGTGCTATAATCGGCGCGCAGAGCATATTTTAAACACATCGTCGTACTACTACTGGCGCAGGTACTGTTTCGGCGCATCGTCGTACTACTACTCGGCGCCATTGTGCAGAGACTGACCAAATTGTATATAATTCGTGGCAATTTACATAAAAGACTTGACAAATATCGCTTACATACTGTATAATCGGCGCGGCCCACCACCAATATCATCGTCGTACTACTACTGGCGCCCCCGCGCCGAATCTCTGGGAGACCAAGCTGGGCGGGGTCACACAAATTAAATGCACATGGCCCACAAATAAAGCTTGACAAACCCCGAGCGGCGCGGTCGCGCCAAAATTATTATACCATACCGCAGAGCAGGTTGCAAGCGGTAATATTCACATAAAATAAGTGTTGACGTTTGCAGCATTATTCGATATAATTCTTTTAACGAATAGGGGAGAGCATCATGACAGCAGCAGCAGTATTATTAATCGTAGTCTTACCAACAATTTTCGCGATAGCGTTCGCAGTATCACAAATTAGAGAGTCAAAATAATGAAAAAGTCAAAGATTAAAATGTTTTTTCTTGGGTTGCTCCACCTTATTATCTCACCAGTATACATACCTGCGCTGATATTGTGGGAAGAAAGAGATCAAATTATAGATTATTATTCTCAGTGCTTTAAAGCCGTAACATTTAGAGAGTTCAGATAATGAAAGCATATATTAAATCTAGAATGAATCAAGACGGGTCTTACACGCATGAAGCGTACGACCTGCGCACGGGTGATGCCATCGGCATGCAAAAATGGTGCTTTGATATTACCCGCGCTAGACGCGGTCGCAGAGAGTTGCAGCGCGATATGATGGAACAAAATATCATTCCAGTATCGCAATGTGGTAAAACGCTTTGCTATTATGATGAAGACGCTACAGATTGTGTTGCGTATCTAACAAAGGGGTTATACCAATGACCGTTTTAAGATTTCTGTTTCAATTTGCCATTATCATCGCTGTTGCTGTATTAGCATTACAATACCTATAGGATTATACCAATGAATAATTCCGAATTCTTTTTTGTAGCAGCTATCCTGTTATTATTCTTTACGCAGTGCGGAGTGATACCATATTAGACTAGGCATATTCTAGCGCATATGTCAAATCGCGAGCGGCAAACATGGGGCTTGACACAGGTCAAAAATCGGCGCCCCTGCGCCAATTTTATCATAAAAATCAAGCCATGTAAAGCATTTTCTTATACCGTTTTTGCATATTTGGCGCCGCCCTTATGCCTTTTTAGTCTAAGAAAACGCTTTACATTTGCGAAAATAATTGATATAATGTGTTTCTGAAATGGGGAAAGGCAAGAGAATCCTAGTCGGCAAAAATGGTAATATTACCAGTTGACAATAAAGAAAAACCTTGCTATAATTCAATTCAGAAATACGGGAAACCAACCCACACAAAAATGGTAAAATTACCAACAAATAAAGGTTTACAGTCGCGCCTTTATTTGATATAATAGCGGCTCTTAAATACAATTCTTTGGAGAATTAAACATGTCAAAATCAGTATACACAGTTGAAATGATCGAAACAATGACCGCTCAAGCGCCTTTAAACGCTGAAAAGTGTGCGGCCTTGGCTACAGAATTCGGTCTTGGTATTACAAGCCGCTCCGTTATTGCAAAAGCAAAAAGTGCGGGCATTGACTACGAAGTCAAAGCAAAACCAGCTCGCAAAAAAGCGGCAGTCTCAAAGCTGGATATTGTCAAAGCAATTACAAAAGCGGTAGATGCGGATGATGGTTCGCTAGACGGCTTGCTAAAAGCTCCAGCGTCGGCATTGTCTGCTTTGTTGAGTAACGTGTAAATGGTAGCCTTAGCTGGCTGGATTGGTGCGGGGCTTTTATGCCTCGCCCCATTCTTAATAAATTACACAATCGGTAAAATTTTCGCAATTGTTGGTTTAGCATTATTGACCACCCAAGCGGTAGAGCAAAAAATGCACAATTTAATTGTTTTAAATATTGTCGGTATTATTGGTTATATTTGGAGTTTAGTTTAATGTTATATATTTTTGATTTAGATCACACAGTGATTGATAGCTCGCACCGTCAATTGACTCGTGCAGATGGTTCGCTTGATTTAGATAACTGGATAGAGAATTGCACCCATGAAAAAATTATGCAAGATCGTCTCTTACCCTTGGCTGCTAGTTTCAAAAGGTTTATCAAAGATCCTAGCAAAAAAACGGCAATCTGTACGGCTCGCGTATTATCAAAGCCAGATTATGAATTTTTGGCTTTACACAATATGCAACCCGATTATATTATGTCCCGTTCTATTGGCGATAATCGTGCAGATGATCGCATGAAGTTTGCAAAAATATCGCGCTTATTAATTCAGCTCAAAATCCCGCGTGCTCGCTGGCGTGTTGCGGCTTGTATCATTGACGACAATTTGTCTGTTCTAAAAATGGCAGAGAATGAATTAAAAATAAACGCTCTTAATGCAATTGACCTAAACCAAAAATTACAGGCTTAAATTATGAAAAACGTGATTCTAACATTAGACACCGAAACGGCTGATTTATCTGGTAATGTTTATGACCTTGGCTATATCATACACGACAAAGATGGGAACCAGCTTACCAGCTATAACGCCTTAGTATCTGAGATTTTCACACAGCCAAAAATTATGATGGGCGCATTTTACGCTAAAAAATTGTTCTCGCATTATGCACCCATGTTAGACAATAGCGAAATCACAATGAAGCCTTGGCAAGAAATCATTGATCAATTGAGATCGGATATTGTAGAGTATAACGTAACGACAATAGCCGCCTATAATATCGGCTTTGATATGCGGGCAATGTCCAACACCCATAAAAGCCTAACGGGAGAAGATCGCGTTTTACAGTCTAAAATGCAGGTCTTGGATATATGGCAATTCGCTTGCGAAGCAAAGCTAAAAAGCCGCAATTATAAAAAGATTGCAGAATCATTCGGTTGGGTATCACCCAAGGGCAACATTAAGACAGGCGCAGAATTCGCTTATCGTTTTTGTTCAGGTGATCATGGCTTTATCGAAGATCATACAGCCCTAAGTGATTGCGTTATTGAGGTAGAGATATTGCGCCAATGTTTCAAAACAAAAAAGAAGATACCCTATAACGTATATAATAAAGCGCCTTGGCGTTTAGTAAACCCAAGCGCAAAAGGCAAAGATAAAAATATCCACGGGAGTATAGTTGCATGAATTCATTAGAGAGAGAGCAAGCCAAGCTCAACAAATTAGCAGAAAAAAATCGGGGGCGTATCGCTGTTATATTAGAGGGGCGCGATACGGCAGGAAAAACGGGAACAATCCGAACGCTTACACAATACCTTAATCCGCAATGGTTCAGTGTATGCTTATCATCTAAGCCTAGCGCGCACGCTATGGATAATTGGCTGGCATCATGGCTCAAGAAAATGCCCGCTGATAATCAAATAGTATTCTATGATCGCTCTTGGTATAGTCGCGCCTTGGTTCAACCTGTTAATGGTTGGTGTAGTGATAAGCAATATAGTAATTTTATGAAGTCCGTTCTAATATGGGAAAAGAAAAAGCCTATCACGTTTATTAAAATGTGGTTGTCTATTTCAGAAGTTGAACAGTTAGCTAGAATTAATCACCGCGAAGTATCACCGCTCAAGTATTGGAAGCTATCAGAGAATGATAAAATGGCAGTCGAAAAATATAATGCTATGAGTATTAAAAAAGAATCTATGGTTAATAATTGCGGCGATTGGTTCAGTATAAATTACAATGATAAAAGTGCAGGACGTTTAGCGTTTATAAAAAGATTAAACAAGGAGTTAGAGAAGATCATTTAAGCCTATAAAACAAGGGGTTTTTGAATAAAAAAATGTTCAAAAACACCTTGTTTTATAGTGTTAAATGACCACCTTATGCCCTTACCTAAAAAGTCACAGACCTACATGGACAGATGCAAATGATAATCATTCTCATTAGGGGGCGGTAATGAGACTCATTCTCATTTGCAGCGCGCCGCGCACACTTCCACGTAAACCTCAAGTAAAACGGTAAAGCAAGTAGGTGCCAAAGGTTGCAGAGATGATACCCAATGGTAAAGCAAGTAGGTACCAAAGAAGTGCAACAAACCTTAACACCCCCTGAAAAATATACCTTGACAAATTTCTTAAAATTAAGTATAATTTATCAAATCGAAGGAGATTACTACTATGGCTTTTGGACTGCAAGTATACGACAGAGACGAAAACCTACTAATGGACACAAGTTCTAAAAGTTGGATGCAGGTGGCCGTCTTAAATATACCTTCAGGAGATACCGCCTCGACAATATATTTCAGTGGAAACAGTTTACCCGCAGGCATGGAGCTTAGAGTAGCCTTGCAAATTATAAGCGATGTAGCCGTGGACGAAAAACAACTAGTGCCTACCGTAACGATCAATAACAGTGTACGATCAGTTCTTATTACAAGTACTTCAGGCACTACCACAAACTCAGAGAATAATACTTTTAACGCATATAGTGCAGCGTGCAAAATACTAATACTAGGAAGATAAGATATGGCATATGGGTTTGTTTCAAAAAACGACGATGATGAGTACTTAATTACTGATCAAACTACAAACTTAACTTTTGTAAAAAGAATCCTCAGCCCCGACTATAGTAGAAGTACTTCACCTAAATCAGGCTTTGGAGGCTTTACCTTATTTAACTATACGGTAAGTAACTGTAGTTCACTCCCTATACCTTTCTTTACCACACCCTTCTCGGGCAAATCTTATGCCGTAACGCAGGTGTTTCCTACAGGCAATGATAACGAGTGGAACATAGAATTAATATCGAATACACGACCGGAAGACCAGGCCAACTATGTGCCCCCTCTAATTGTTACTACCCCTGCACAAGGGTTCGATATGACCCTAGAGCAGTTCTTTCTGCCTGAAGAGTGGGAAACTCCTATATGGCCGGATAGCACTAGTGCCTCTGGAACAATTGGACAGGTACAGATTATACCTGAAAACTACGGTGAGGGACTCACAACTGGACGAGGCCTTAGTAGAGGTGCAATGGTTCTGTGCAGCGACTACTCTTCCTATAACACTTCTACTAGTAGCGTTACTCGAGCCTATCAGCAAGAGCACATACCTCAAGGCCGTAGAGTTGAATTTTCAAACATACTAAGAACTGGTCAGTATCTTTCTTGGAAAGGCTATTCCTCTGGCGGACGCAACGTTCTTTCGGTTTTTCAGTATAATGGTGGGGATATTGAAGGGACTCCAGATACTAATACTGGCTCGGCACCCTACGTACTAACACCTACCGATGCCTCTACTAGGCTTAGTAGTTATATACATAGAATTCACGAGAAAAAGCGTGCAGATATGTCTTATACTTACCCACTTATCAAAACGGATTCCAATGCCTCCGATTATGTTAATAGTAAGACTAGACTGTACATTAGTCAGTGGTCTTATGAAAAAATTAAGGTTGGTCAGTACGCAAACTGGCCTAAAAGCATTAGCGATCCTTTTGGTTCTGGCGAGACCTACGTAACCTGGTCAGGCTTCAAGCAAATTACAGGCTTGGGGTATAATGCTACCGTAGGGTACTACTTAGAGGTATCTGGTAATCACCCTTGTATGGATTTTGACGCTATTACCTGGTACTATAGAAACCGGGCACCCGCAGATATTACTATAGGAGGCAGCAAGTTCGAACACTTCAACTTCTACGTACGAGGCTGGCCGGGTGTAAGTGCAACAGCAACGGGGAGCCCGCTTTATCAATTTACTTTAACGTCAAACTATACTCCAAGCAATATGGACTTTTTCGCAATCCCTCTAGACAACAGCGAAGCTCTTAGACATGAATTACGCTTATACCAAGTCCAGTCACAAGTTACCAACTTCCCTGCACACCTAGACCCTGATCTGGGCCAAACTAGTGCAGACAACCCTGCTGACTATACAGAATATTGGGATACCACTTATCATAAACCTAGTTTAGGGATTAACCCTTGGGCATATTCGAACAATGGAAACACCTTACTCGGATTACCTACTACTCAACATGGGTTTACACTTCGTGCTGGCCTATCAGGTGCCACACATTATCTAGATAATGACATGGACATAGATGTCCTGTTGAAAGGAGATGAAAGCTACCACGTACTACGTAGTGATACTGCTGATACTACTCGACCTTTGGGAGATGAAAATAATGCAGTGACCAACCTTGGTACGTCTCAGTTAGCAAAGCTACAGGTAACAAACTTCACTTCAGACAGTATTTCGTTTAACGAATCAGTAACATTTAATCCTTCGCAGACTAATCCAACGTCGTTCGGCGTTTTGTATGGAGGACACACGCTACGCATACCTTATAGTACTTCTTTTGTAGACAGTGGAGGACTCGTACGCGTGTATAACGGCACCGGCTTCCTTACCTACAATCATGGAGCTTCAGCAGCCTCTCTGTCTCCAGGAGAATACTCTTTAAAGTTCGTAAACATTTATGAAAACCTACTTTCCACCAACAGTGCCACCAACGGCATGAGTCCTGCACCTTTTACTCCAGGTACGTGGTCAGTACCAGCGAATCAAAGTACAGAGCTAGCTTTAATGGCTGATCATTCAAATTATTCATCCAGTGTGTATGCGACTCAATCATCTGGGGGCAGTGTTCATGTCAGATACCGCGTAAATGTTAGAGCACTAGATGGTACGCTTTCCGAAATATGGGTAAGCCAACAAGTGTGGAACTATAAACCAACTTCTTCACAACCTCACTTGCAAGTTCGCACTAACATTAGTTTTAGCCAGCTCCTACAGACTGCGACATATCCCAAAGTAGAGGCGAAGTCACCTCCTCAAGGAATTACAGTAAATATTAAAACAGAAAATATAACAGGTACTAGAACATATACATTATACAAGGGAACTACTACTTTTAAGACTGTCAGTACAACCAGTAGTGATTATGACATGACTCTCGATCCTTGGGACCGAACACTCTCCGCAGTACATAACACTGATATTGACAATATACTACATGCAAAAGGCCGTACTTTCTACGTCAAAGTTGAGCAATCTGGGACTAATGTACCACCGGCTCACCCCTTTCAAATGAGTCTTATTAGGACTCCAGGTAGCACTGTACGTTTAATAAAGCACCATGGAAATAAATCTTACCACACCGCAGTCGATCCATCTCTGTGGAGACACGCTGGTTTTGTAACTACTCCCGATACAGTTCAGACGCAAACAAGAAGCTTTACTCCCGGCGTAGCTTGCATAAGAGGTGTTGTAGATAATATTCATGGTGTAAATATACAGCCTTACTACCTCGCCAACATAACGATAGGCTCGACTTCGGCAGTGGCGCGACCTAATAGGGCTTACAGAACTACGCATTCTACTGGTACTACATTCGAAGCAATGAATTGCCACGAGAACGTAGGCTTACTTAGCTATTTCCCTACATACCGTTACAGCGATCAAAACCCTTTAAGCACGAAGTATAGCTATGCCAGTAGTAATAGTAGCAAATGGAATTATTCTTATGTGAGCACTGGAGGAGGCACTACACATACAAAAGCCCATCAAGTATCTTTAACCTCCGCAGCTAGGGGCCTATTACGAGCCAACTATGGGAGATTGACTAGCTCTGGCAGCACGAAAGAGAAGCTTATCTGGAACGGCAGCACAATAACGTCCTCAAATACTGTAGGAGGGATAGCACAGGGAGTTACTGTAGGAAACTATACTTACACTTTTGACTTTGATAATACTACATATACAGAACACTTTTCGTTTGTACCAGTTAAACGTACAGGCCCTTACACTGTAGCTGATAACGGAAATTTCGATGTAAACGCCTACAACGTAGGGGGCGCTCCAGAGCTTTACATATTCTCTGAGCCGCCCTCTGCCCCCACGCCTCATGGCGACCATGGCATGCAAATACTATCAAATGCAGGAGTAACAGTGTTCGACTCCAGATCTAGACCTCTGCTCATAACAGACACTGCAAATATATCTCACCCTTCAAATCCGGTTACGCCCTCTTGTGGAAGTCTCAAGGCCAATAGTTGGGGAGGTAACTTCCAGAGCCATAGTAGCCAATTTACTCCAACAGCAAGCTCTACGATATCGCTTACTACTTCTGCGGCGCCAGCGTTCTTTTATAATACAAAGGTACAGTCGCATAGAGAGTGCATCAGAACCGAAACAGAAACAGAAAGTGATACTCTTGGACTCAGTGAAAGAACGTACTACCATACTACAAAGTACTGGGCCCTATATAAAGGAGGTATAGCACGGACAGATAACAATACCTCTTCAATTGCCGCGAAGTATATTACGATAGAAAGGGGTGCTTATTACCAAGTGCGTAGAGTGAGCAGCTACCTTTTCGGAGCTGTAGATGGAGGGCAGAGTAGTGGACAGCATGGTATCATGCCCTGGAATAATGAGACAATCAATAATATTACCGACACAGTAATATCTATAGACACAGTTCCTTACACCGGACCTACATATACAGTAACTACTACTTTTAGTGGTACTATTAAACTGTCTGGCACCGACAGGAATGGCTCATTCTCGAATGTACCGAACAAGACATTAACCATGCGCACAGGCGATAGACTAAAAATCACATTTAGTGAGGCATCTATGTCACTAAAGACCGCATATAGTTCCTCGGCAACAAATAATGTACTAAATGAAGAGACTATAAATAATGTAGGTACAGCAAATAGTCAAGTAACTTGGGTTCCGCATACTCCAGGTACTTATTACTATACAAAGACGGGCAGTAGCTCTGGTGTCTATCGTGGCAGTATAGTTGTCACTACAGGATAGCTTTCGGTGCCATAACCTACGAAAAATGTTACCAACTTTTGTGAATTTTTCACTTTACTTTTGGAGGAGATTTGAGGTATACTATGTCCTCGACTAATCGAAAAAGAAATGGAGAATTTATGAAAAATTTATTATTAGTAACAGCACTAGTTGCACCTTTAGCGGTAGCAGGTCCATACATTGAGTACAAGAACAATGTAAGCTTTACAGAGTTTGATACTCTTGGTTCATTTGAAGAGACTACAGGTAATTTACGTCTCGGTACCTCAATCGGAAAAAACTTTTATGTTGAGTACGGTAAATTTGGTACTGGTTTAGACTTTGATACTGGTACTGCTGCAGAAGCAGGGTACAAAGTTAAGTTTGGTGACTTGCAGATCAAAGGTAAAATTGAAAGCACCAATGTAGAGGACTGGAACCATAAGCTAGAAACTGAAGTACGCTACACTTTCTGGTAGTATTTTCTAAGTTCGTAAGAAGCCTCCTTTACTGGGGGCTTTTTATTGCCTGGGTATAAAAAATAGTACTTGACTTTTGAACTTAACTCCTCTATAATTTCTAACATGGCTAAAGAAGTAACCAAAATATCCCCTGAAGGACTGGAAATAGCGAATAGTTATTTACAGTTCGGCAACATTCGTGCAGTTAGCGAACATTTGTGCGTACCTGAAGACAAAGTGGTAGCGAACCTAAACTCTAGAGAGGTTAAACGTTATGTCGACACCGTCTATCTAGACCTTGGATACCGTAATAAGAATCAGATAGGAGCAGTACTAGACGAAATGATTGCATCCAAACTAGAAGAAGCTCAGGAAACTGGGATTTACTCTAGCAAGGATCTTGCAGACTTACTTCAAATGGCGCATAAGATGCGCATGGACGAAATCAAAGCCCAAGCAGAGTTAGAAAAAGCTCAATCGGGTAATATAAAGAACCAGACGAATGTTCAAATAAATGAGTCAATACCTTTTGGACAGGGAAATTATGGTAAGCTGATGGAGAAGTTGTTAAGTGGACCAACAAGCGAATGATCACAGTAGATTGGATTCTCTAGAGCGAGAGACAGAGACTCATATAGTCCAGTGCGAAGAAAGATGGAAATCTAACTTTCGTAGACTGGATCATATTGATGAAACTCTTAAACGTATAGAATCAAGAACCATAACAATTGGAGGAGCTGCCATACTATTTTTGGCGTCTCTAGTTATTACGGTACTATCGGGGAAAATGGGATGAATATAATTAAACGACGAGCTAACTTTTACGTAGTAGATGAAGGCGTTACAATACGCAAATTCAGAAACGAAAAAGACGCAAAAGATTTTATTGGTGTAGAAGAAGTTGTTGTAAAAGAAGTCAAAGTAAGCGGCGCACCCTACTCAGTAAACGTATCCGACATTAAACTACCAAATACATATAAATAGCAGGTGAAACATGAAAAAAGCACTAGTTGTTTTACTGTGCTTTAGTGCACTTTCTCACTCACAAGAAAATAGTGATAACTCTTCTAACCAAGAAGGTGACCTAAACAACAACTACCAAGGGGCTACCGTAGATAGCAACAATACTTCGGAAAGCAACACAAATCAGTACAATGGAGCGGGAGCATCTAGTCAGATACCTGTCTCTACTGCTACAGCGCCCTCTCTAATGTCTGCGGGCCAGGACAGTTGCCTTAAATCTTTATCAGCAGGAGTACAGTCACAGGTGATAGGGTTTAGCAAAGGTAAGTATGTTCAAGATTCAGAGTGTAATCGTAGAAAGGATACAATTGTTTTAAAAGGACTTGGCATGACAATTGCTGCAATAGCAAGAATGTGTCAGAGTGACGAAGTATGGGAAGCGATGTTCTCTAGTGGAACGCCTTGTCCATTGTCAATCAACGGAAAGCTCGTTGTAGGAAAAGCCGCATTTATTACTATGCGAAGACAGCCCGAAACTTTCGTTCCTAATTACCTGGAGCGTAAAGAATACTACGACCTAGTGTTGGGCAGAGGGGAGAAGCAAGATGAAAACCAAGAGGTTGGTGATACTCGCAGCATTAGCGAGCGCTTCAGGACTAGCACAGTCCCAGAGCGAGATTGATAGTTTAGTAACTAGCTCAAACTATATAAACGATCAAGTAGCTATAGCAAGACAGCAAGCAGATGCTGCAGCACAGGCAGCCCTCAACGGAAATATAGTAGTACCAGGAACTTACACAGAGGCACAAATAGATCAAATAGTGGTTTCCACGTATAACCAAGCTCTTATAGACGTAGTAAATGCTAACTACTATACAGCAGCAGATTTTTACGAAGACCAGTATCAAGACTCTATGGAATCCCTCGGCGCAACTATTGAGGTGTTTGCAGGCGCTGCCACAGAAATATCTAAAGTAGCAGCCGTTGTAGAGATAACTGCAAATGCAGAAACTGCAGAAGAAAGAGTAGATATGCAAAACTTCATACGCTCTAGTGACCTAACTCTAGACACCCAAACTGTAGCGGTGTTCAACGAGTCTATAGAGAAGATTGAAACATTCTCTCAAAGCGCCGCAGTGTTTAAAAATGCTTCGCTTGACGTAGATATACTATCCACAACCGATACTATATCTATAGATAGCTTTTCTAATCTGACTCGCTCAACTGCATTCTATGGTGCGCACGACGACCATCTCACTGTGTACCTAGATCATACCGATATACTGATTCAAGGATATTTTCAGTACGGAGACACAGCCTCTCTACTGGGCTATGATACAAAAAGAGACCCACAAGACTACTTAGGAGGACCTTCAGACGGAGGCTTTTATAGTGATCCCGCACCTGAAATGGGAGAACTTCCATGAGTTTAGAGAATACAGAATTAACAATTGGTGGAACTACATTCAAGGGTGTATACATAGCAATTATGCTTAGTTTTGCAACTACAATAGGTGGGGGCATTTGGGCAGCTTCTGAGTTTTTCTCTCGAGTAGCCACTATAGAAGACGATTTAGGCTCTATAGTAATACCTGATTTATCTGATATAGAACAGGATCTCGCAACTGTAAGGACTCAACTAGAAGACAACAATGTTGCACATCTACAAGGCAAACTAGCAGAGCTAGGAGTAACCTTGAAAAATATAGGTGATAGACAACAGGAAGTACTAGATGACGCCTCTGCTTCAACAGATAAAGTCAACCAACTAGAAAAAGACTTTCTAATCTTAGAAGATAAAGTAGAGGAAGGTTTAGAAGATGTACAGGATTTTGAAAAGGACGTAAAAACATTTAAGACAGAAGTAGATGATCTTTGGAAAGGTCTAGACGCGGCGTCAAGCCCGTTAGGAGGTTAATATGCCAAAAGGTAGAGGAACATATGGTTCAACAGTAGGACGACCAAAAAAGAAAAAGCCAAAAAAGAGAGGTAAGAAAGGTGCCCGCTAAGCGCAAGCCCCGTAAAAAAGACTCTCGCCTAAAGCGGGCGAAAGTCTCTGGGTACAATAAGCCTAAACGCACACCAGGTCACGCAAAGAAATCTCACATTGTTGTAGCAAAGGTTGGCAGTAAAGTAAAGACTATTCGTTTTGGACAACAAGGAGCTAAAACTGCTGGTAAGCCAAAAGCAGGAGAATCAGCGGCTATGAAAGCAAAGCGTCGTTCGTTTAAAGCACGTCACGCTAAAAATATTGCTAAAGGCAAAATGTCTGCAGCATATTGGGCGGATAAAGTAAAATGGTAATAGCTGTATTTAAAGATAGAACATAAATCAAAAGGCAAGTAAAAATGGCAATAGAAATAAGTAGAAAAGACATAGTAAGCAGCGAAATAGTGGAGCTTGACTCCGCTGATCGTTTCTTGAAGATACCTGTAGAGCCTTACTTAGATATGTTAAACATTGAACCGCTAGAGTCGCAAATAGCTATGATCAATGCAGTTAACAACCCTAAGTATCGCTTCATAGTAGCAGCACTGTCACGTAGACAAGGCAAGACGTACATAGCCAATATTATTGGTCAATTAGTTACTCTTATTCCTGGCTGTAATGTGTTGATAATGTCACCGAACTACTCACTGTCTCAGATTTCTTTCGACCTACAACGGGGTCTCATAAAACACTTTGACTTAGAAGTAACAAAAGATAACGCAAAAGATAAAGTTATCACACTATCTAATGGCTCAAACGTTCGTATGGGTTCCGTAAATCAGGTAGATTCTTGTGTAGGCCGAAGCTACGATCTTATCATATTCGATGAAGCAGCACTATCAGACGGTAGAGATGCTTTCAACGTAGCACTACGTCCCACACTAGATAAGCCTAACTCTAAAGCTATATTTGTATCAACCCCTCGTGGCCGCAACAATTGGTTCTCAGAGTTCTTTTATAGAGGATACAGCGACGAGTTTGCTGAATGGTGTTCAATACGTGCAACTTATAAAGACAACCCTAGAATGACCGAATCAGATATAACAGAAGCTAAAAAGTCTATGAGTGAGGCAGAATTTAAGCAAGAGTACGAGGCGGATTTTAATACTTACGAAGGACAGATTTGGAACTTTAATTTCGAGACGCAAGTCCAGGACTACAGCAGGTTTGAGCCAAAAGGTATGGACATATTCGCAGGACTTGATGTAGGGTATAGAGATCCTACTGCATTTTGTGTAATTGCGTATGATTGGGATAATGCTGTATTTCATGTATTAGATGAGTACTATGATTCAGAACGTACTACAGAGCAACATGCCATACAAATACAAGGACTAATAGATAAGTGGGATATAGACTATATCTATATAGATTCCGCTGCCGCGCAGACCCGTTTTGACTTTGCACAGAACTATGATATTAGTACTATAAACGCCAAGAAGTCGGTGCTGGATGGTATAGCTTATGTAGCTGCCATCGTAGATAATGATACTATGTTTGTGCACCAAGAATGCAAAGAGACCTTAGGGTGTCTAGATGCTTACCAGTGGGATACTAATCCCAACCTTGCTAGAGAAAAGCCAAAACATAATATGGCCTCGCACATGGCAGATGCTTTAAGGTACGCACTATACTCATTTCAAACCGGTGGCGGCACGTTCTAATGCAGGTACGAAAAATAGTGTTTGACAATAAACCTGAAACTAGTTATAATTTTGGATAAGAAAATGGAACTGAAAAGAGATTTAGTAAAATACATTCGTGATAAAGCGAAGTCTAAGTACAAAAAGGGATGTGAATGCGAGATTTGCGGAGATACCGTAAAGCTAGACTTCCATCACTTTCACAGCTTAACTCGACTACTACACAAATGGGTTAAGGAACAAGGCTTAGAGCCATATCTCGTACTAGAATGGCGAGAAGAATTTATTGATGAACATGACGCAGAGTTGTATGAGTATACCGCCACGTTATGTCACAAACACCACTTACAACTACACTCTATCTATGGTAAAGACCCACTACTAAGTACTGCTACAAAGCAGGAACGTTGGGTAAGAATACAACGAGAAAAACATGGCTTGGTATGATAATATTTTAGGAAGAAAAGAAGAAGAGGATGTAAGTTTCAAACTTAATCCAATTCAACAGTATGTCCAAGAAATTAACTCATCCAGAGAAGACCATACAGCCTACGAGAAATTCTACGAAGAACTAGAGATAGTTAATCGTGGGGTAAATATGATTGTAGATGACGTTGCTGAAATTCCTGTTCGTGTAGGCGGACCTACAAAAGGGCAAAGTGTTGTAAAAGGAATCAAACGATCTAAAGTAGACCTACTTTTAAACCTTGAGCCAAACCTGTTTCAAGATATTAGCACATTCAAACGTAACCTAATTACTGACTACTTGCTGGACGGTAATATTTTTATATACTATGATGGTGCTCATTTATACCATATTCCTGCAGATAATGTACAAATACACGCAGACGCTAAAGATTATGTAGAGAAGTATACTTATAATGATGTAGACTACTCTCCTTCAGAAATCATACACGTAAAAGAAAATTCTTTTCATAGTATGTATCGAGGAGTATCTAGATTAAAGCCTGCAGTTCGTACTATGAAGATTATTAAAGCTATGCGTAATTTTCAGGATAACTTTTTTAAGAATGGTGCAGTTCCAGGATTAGTACTTAAATCTCCAAATACTTTATCGGAGAAAATTAAAGAACGCATGATGCAGTCCTGGTCAACCAGATACAACCCAGAGAATGGAGGTCGTAGACCTTTAATTTTAGATGGTGGTCTCGAAGTAGAGGATCTTACTAATATAAACTTTAAAGACTTAGATTTTCAAAATGCAATTTTAGAAAACGAAAAAGTTTTAGCAAAAGCATTGGGAATCCCTTACTTAATGTTTGATTCTGGTAATAACGCTAACATTCGCCCAAATATGCGAATGTATTATTTAGAGACTATACTTCCTATCAACCGAAAAATTAACTATGCTTTAGAGAGATTTTTTGGTTTCGAAATAAAAGAAGACACTACAGATATTCCAGCTTTGCAGCCAGAACTACGAGATCAATCCGCATACTATACATCACTAGTAAATGGCGGAATTATTACTGCAGCAGAAGCTAGAGAGCGTCTAGGTTTCGATGAAATAGAAAATACACAAGATATCAGAATTCCTGCAAATATCGCAGGCTCTGCAGTAAATCCAGACGAAGGCGGTAGACCCGCAGAGGAAGAAGACTAATGCCATTAACTACCCAGAGAAAGAATAATATAACAAGAACCCTTGGTTTATACTTTGCAGAAAAAGGCAAAGTTCCAAACTACTATGAGTATAGATCAGATGGCTCTAGACCAAGAGGTATGCCACCTAAATTTATTCTAAGCAACTTCAAAAGCTGGAATAGTTTTTTAATATACATGAGTAAGGTAGAGCCTGAGTTATGGGCTTTAGCTAACAATATTAAGCCAGAGGTAGTAGCTAAACCTACTCCCAAGCCTGCGCCTAAGGCAAAAGCTAAGCCTGCTGCAAAATCAGCAGTTAAAAAAGAGAAGTAATATGGATAAAATCTTACATGTAGCCTCTATGTTCAAGTCTCAGGAAAATGATGACGGCAGCGTAATGATACGAGGTATGGCTAGCACTAACCATTCTGACCGAGCTGGAGATGTAATCTCTAAAGAGGCTTGGGAAAAAGGTGGTTTAGAAAATTTTAAAAATAACCCTGTAATACTATTTAATCATGACTATGATAAACCTATTGGTCGTGCTACAGGAGTTAGAGTAACAGAGAATGGACTAGAGTTAGAAGCAAAGATTAGTAAATCTGCTCCTGCTCATGTCTGTGAACTAGTAAAAGACGGTGTTCTTGGGGCCTTTTCCGTTGGTTTCAAAGTCAAGGATGCTGATTATATAAAAGAAACTGACGGATTATTGATTAAGGATGCTGAGTTGTTTGAAGTATCGGTTGTATCGGTACCATGCAATCAAGCAGCTACTTTTTCTCTCGCGAAATCGTTTGACTCTGAAGAAGAGTACAATGAGTTCAAGAAAACTTTCACCAATCGTGTAGATCTAACAGGTCAGTCTCTGACCAAAGAAGATGAAATATCATCCAACCTGGTTAGTGATGCACCTACAAGCTCCGAGAAATCGGAAAAACAGGAGATCAAAATGGATACTAATGAATCCGGAATCGACTTGGAAGCATTTGCTAAGAAAGTAGCTGAAGAAACTGCTGCTAAAATTGCAATGAAACAAGCCGAACAAAAAGCCGCTGATGTAGCGGAACAAAAAGCTGCTGCTGACGCAGTAGAACAAAAAGCAGCTGAAAAAGCTGCAGTAGAAAGCACAATCCGTACTGGTATTGAAACTGGTGCAGATCGCTTAGTTGCTGACATGGAAGCTGATTTTGCAAAAGCAAAAGATTCTGAAATTCAAGAGATTACTAAAAAGTATGAAGCTCAAGTAGCTGAAAAAGCTGCTGAGTTAGAAGCTATGCGTAAAAGCAAGCGTGACTTTTCTGGTCGTAAATCTGGCGATGTTTCTGCATGGGGCAACGACTTTTTACAAGCTAAAATCCTTGGCGCTATCACTGGCAAAGGCATGGAAACTCAATTCGCAAAAGATCTTATGGAAAAAGCTGGTTTAGATATTACTTATACTGGTGCAGGTTCATTAGGTATTGACTCTAGCGTTATCTCTTCTTTCACAGAAGCTGTTCGTTTAGAGCAACGTGTTGCTGGTTTATTCCGTGAAATTGCAGTTACTTCTGGTGCAACTGTATTACCTATCGCTCCTGATACTGGTTTCGCTACTTTTAGTGCTACTGGTATTCAAGATACTGATAACACTATCATTAATAGTGTAGCTGGCGGAACAGGCGCATATGCAACTACTCAAGTTATCTTACGTGCATTCCGTTTAGTAGCAGGTACTTTCCTTAGCAACGATACTGATGAGCAAACTATCATCGCTATGTTGCCAATGATTCAATCAGCTCTTGTACGTTCACACGCCAAAGCGATGGACAAAATGTGTTTAGTTGGTAACTCTTCAACTACTGTAGAAAATGGTCTAGTAGGTCATGACGGTGTTGATACAGTAACTGGCGCTTATGGCGTTGCACCTACTGGTGACGTTGATACTGCAACCGCTGACGCTCAAGTAGCAATTGATGCTTCTGCTGCTGGTCAAGAAATCACTGCAAATGGCTTGTTAGCAATGCGTCAAGACATGGGTAAATTTGGTATGAATCCTCAAGATGTAGCTTACATCTTACCTACTGATGGCTACTTACAGCTTATCGATGGTCCTGGATTTACTGATGTATCAGAAGTTGGCGATGCTTTAGCGTCTAAAATCTCTGGTTTAATCGGTACTGTATACGGTTCTCCTGTTATTGCTTCTGACGTTCTTGCTAGTAACTTGAATGCTAGTGGTGACGTAGCCACTACCGCTGCTGCTGCAGTTAACGTAAATAACTATGTTATTCCACGTTTAGGTGGTGTTAACATCGAGTCTGAGTACCAAGTTGCTAACCAACGCACAGCGTTGATTGCTTCTCAGTCTGTTGGTTTCAATCAAATTGAAGCTGGCACTGCTGGTAACCGACCTGTAGTACGTGCATCGTACGTATAATAGTAGTAATACTAATAACTTCGGGGTGGTTCGCCGCCCCCAAGTTTTTATTAATGGACTTATAATATGGCAAATTTAATAACACTAACCGAATATAAAGAGCTTGAGGGCATTTCAAATACTCAGCATGACGCTCGCACGGAAGTTATTATCTCGTCTGTGAGTCAATTAATAAAAACTTATTGTGGAAACAGTATTATAGATCATTATAGCGGTTCCAATAAGGTAGAGACCATTTCTGTAAACTACGGTACAAACGCAATTCAGTTAACGGAAAGCCCAATTGTTACAATTGTAACTGTACAGGAGCGTACCGAAATTGGAGGCACTTATACTACTTTATCTAATACTGATGATGTAGAGTTAGACGCTGCTACAGACACATTGTATAGAGTTTCTGGCGGTCATTATCAAAACTGGAAACAAGGCATTAACTCCGTTAAAGTTACTTACGCTGCAGGATATAACTCAACCCCTGCAGATTTGTTACTGGCAGTAGCAGATACAGTAACTTATTATCTTAAAGGTGAGCACAAAGAGCGCAAGACTATTAAAGGCGCTACTATACAGAATGCTCGCAGCGATATATCTTTTCCAGACCACATTAAAAGAGTACTCGACCTTTACAGGACGCACTAGTGAGTAGAGCTAGTCAGCAAAAGTTTCTTGAAAAGCTGAATAAAGAGTTGTCCCGTAGTTCTACTGAATACCGAAAGAATACAGCCAATTATCAGGCTCACTCTTTCACAGTAACTAGAAAAGGTCTTAGGCGGGCTTTAACTCTGGTGCTACAAAACCAGTTTACCGATATAAGTAAGTCCGATGTAGATACTATACTGACATTGCTTGAACCAGATGTTCGAAAGCTGATAAAACATATTGGTACCGATATTAAAAGAATAGCGGGCAAAGACCCCAGTGTTCGATTGCATACTTTTACCACTGCTAAGATTGTCGCTTCCTTTGATGCCAAGACAACTAACCGATATGCAAAGATATATAGCACATATAAGCAACAGATTAAGATAATTGCTTCGCATTTTTCTAAGTCGGTAAAAATAGTATTGGGCAAAAAGACAGAAATGCAGGCAGGTGACATATTCAACCTAGAGCATGGACACTTAGAAGGTATTGTAGAGTCGCAAGTACGAGACGCAATAGACAACTCCGTACTTGATGATAGTCAACGATCTAAGTCTGTTATAATAAAGTTCTTTAAGAAACGAAAGATAGACCTTAAAGTTGTACGAGATACCAAAACAGATCAGATGAACGTTTTCATAGGTTCTGCCGTAGATAATAAACAAGAGGGCGGTATCTCAAAGAATAGAAAGGCGGATCTCAAAAAGACTTTAAATAAGGCAATACAAGAGTTAGCAGATGGTGGATACTTTACAGAGTTAAAAGGCTCAGACTCTTTTAAACAGATAAAAGAAAAACAAGCAAAAAATGCAGTATTAAAATCTTTTAAAGGGAAAAAGAACCATAAAGTTTCTAAACTAGAAGAGGTTAAGCACTCTACAACAGTTGCAAAGATGAATAGCGCTGGAAAAGGTGCTGTAACTTCTGCTGCTTTAAAACGTAAAAGACTGAAAAAAGCCAAAAAGAATCAAGGCGTATCTTCAACCCCTTTACAGCTAATTGCTTCTTTAAATAAAGCATTGCCAGAGAAAATTAGAGAGAACATGAATGAGCCTGCCCTACAGAATCGCACAGGTAGATTTTCAAACAGCGTCAAAGTTACTGACATAGCAACCACAAAAACGGGGTTGCCAAGCATAGGATACACGTACCGCAGAGACCCATATGAGGTATTCGAGGCTAGTAGCGGTTCCAGGTTTGCAGATTCAGACCGAGACCCGAGAAAGTTAATAGATAAGTCTATAAGAGACATAGCATCAAAACTTGCGATTGGCAGATTCTTTACTAGGAGAACATAATGACTACAAGAACTTATACAACTAGAAGAAGCGCCATAGTAACTGCTCTAGCAGAACAATTAAAAGCTATAGATGGTACAGGGACTTTCTTGACCAATCTATTCGATAACGTAAGTCCTAGACTATTGTTTTGGGATGAAGTTACTGACTTTCCTGCGGTCCACCTAAACGCAGGACAAGAAACCAGAGAATACCAAGGCGGTGGATACAAAGATAGATTTCTAACTATAACTGTTAGATGCTACGTAGACGAAGAAAACGCGCAAGATGCGCTAGCTGCAGTTATGGAAGATGTAGAGACAGTAGTAGAGAATAATTCTAGACTACTATATACGGACGCTCAAGGCAGTACACATTACACACACCAAATCTCTCTCCTTAGTATAGATACTGACGAGGGCGTACTAGAGCCACTAGGAGTAGGAGAACTACAAATAGAGGTTCGATATTAGAAACTACTAACACGAACAGATGTTCACGCTTAGTTCTTTCAAGAGTTCCATAGGAGAATAACTATGTCAATTTTTATGAGTAGAGACGTAAAACTATACGTTTCCGGGATCAGCAGCCAAGTTTGGGAAATCCCAGTATTAGAGGGCTATTCGTTCTCTCAATCAACAAACACAGCAGAAGTTACTTTATCAGAAGCAACTGGTGCAACTGGAGTTAGTCGCCGAGGCAGAAAGATGTTTAATAACTCTTTAGCCCCTGTAGAGTTCTCTTTTTCGACTTATGCTAGACCTTTTAAAGGTACTGCAGCTTACGCTAAAGCAGCTGGCGATACCGACAACGATATCCACGCCGTAGAAGAAATTCTTTGGGGCTTGTTGCTAGGTGCAGACACTTGGACAGCCGGTGATATGAAACGTGGCTCATCTGCAGTTTCTACCTCAGATGGTACCGACTTGAACATTGAGTTTGCTCAGTCTAATGTACCAACCTTGGCTTCTGGAGTTGTATTAACGTTTGTAATCCCTAATGAATCAGGTAGTGGCTCTATGGCTTATGAAATCAACGGTGCTGCTTTCAACGAAGCAAGTATTGATTTTGATATCGAAGGCATTGCAACAATTAACTGGTCGGGCATGGGCACTACTATTACTGAAGGGTCTGCTCCAACAACAACTATAGATGAGAAGATTACAAGCACAAGCAACTTTATCCAAAACAGATTAAGTACTTTGGCTCTAACTGCATCTGCAAGTGAATCAATCTTAGGTTCTTACAACTTGGTCTTAACCGGCGGAAACATTACAGTTTCTAATAACCTTACTTTCTTAACTCCAGAAGAGTTAGGCGTTGTTAATAAGCCTATTGGCCATGTTACAGGAACTCGAAGTGTTTCAGGTTCTTTAACTTGTTACTTGGATGATGCTGCGGCTGGATCTGCAGACTTGTTTGAAGATTTAACTCTTTCAACAGGTAAGATCACCAATGAGTTTGACTTAACTGTTAATATCGGTGGCACAACTTCAGCCACTCCTAGATTGCGTTTTCAGTGTAACCACTCACACTTCCAGATTCCACAACATAGTTTCGACGATGTTGTATCTGTAGAGGCTACCTTTGATGCACTTCCTCAGTTCATTGACGGCACTGACGAGTGTTCAATCGCTTACTTCGCTTAATAACTAAGTAGTAACAGCAAGGGGCTTCGGCCCCTTTCTTTGGAATATAGAATATGGCTAATGACTTTTATTATGGTAATGAAACTAAGGTATACCTTGAGAGCAAGGATGGCCACTTGTGGCAGATTATTGTTACAGGCACCCCTTCGTTCTCACAGGGATCTGAATCAGTAGAGTTAGCTACTCCTACTTTAGTAGGGGGAGGTACGACAAGAAACTCCTTAAATAGATTTAATAAAAAGATAAAAGCTAGCTATGCTCCTGCAAACTTCTCTTTCTCGACTTTCGTTAGGCCTTTTACACAAGGATCTAAGGAGCGAGCAGTGGAAGATGTACTGTGGGAGCTAGTTTCCAAAGGTTCCGCCACTTCATATGCTAATTCCCCTTCTACAGTATCAGCAGCATCACAAGTAGTAACAATGTCAAGAGACGAGCTACTAGATACCTTTAATTTGTACTTTGTATTTGAAAATAATACTGGGTATAAACTAAGAGGTTGCAAGCTAAATAGTGCAGATGCCAGCGTTGCTATAGATTCTATGGCAACAATCAACTGGAGCGGGTACGGAACGCATCTAGAAAAGTTCGACCCACAGGATTTAGTACAGTCTGCAGATAACTCGCCACAACATAGAAGCGGCAACATTGACAGTGGAAAAATGGCTGCAATGGAAGGCAATACTGCAATATTTGCACACTCATGGGAAAACGCCCCTGATACAAATAACTACGATGGTGCTGCTCATGTGTATGTAACAAATGATGGTGGGTGTACGTGGGAGTTTCAACAGACTTTACGACCTACTGAGACGGCAGGCCATGAGTACTTCGGGGTCTCTATGGCTCTCGAAGGGGATAAACTTGTTATAAGTGCAGTCAATCGCCTGGGCGGAGACGGAGGATTCTACTACTTTACTAGAGCTGCAGGAGTCTGGACTCTTGTAGCGGCTTATTCTAGTCCTGACTTTGACGAGGATAATGGTGACGATGACGGAGTCTCAGGGGACTATGATGATGATAGACTAGGTCAATCAGTAGCAATGAGCGGAGACTATTTAGTAACAGGTGTATCTGGGCACGATTCCGGAGATAGTTTAAACGATGATATTGGTGCAGCAGTTGTATGGAAGCTTGTAAGCAACGCATGGGTGCAAAAGGCTATATTATATAACACAGATGGAACGGACGCGCAATACGGAAGAAGTGTGCAGATAGATGGAGACAGAATTGTTATTCCGAGCAGAAAAAATCTTTATTTTTACACTACATCAGACGCGGGAGAAACTTGGTCACTAGAGCAGACATTAAGTATCGGGGCCGGTAGTAAACCAATAGCATCACAGAACGAAATATGTAAATATAACCGCCAGGGCGGAACTTACGGTACCGTCATGCTTGGCATGGCCTACATAGACTCACATGCCGGCTTTTTTGATAGCGGTGCAGTGCTGGTAATTACACATAATGGAACAGCTTGGTCCCTTACACAAACTATAGCGTCTCCTCTTGCAGCAACGCAACATTATTTCGGACGCCACCTAGACTTTGATGGAACTACACTATTAGTCGCAGGCTCAGACGATTACTCACGTTGGGGCTCTACCGATACGAATTACGGTAGAGGCAAGCTATACCAATACAACTTAAACGAAACAACTTGGGAGTTATCCCATACGTTAGATACTGAAAAAGCATTATCTTTAGGCGGTGCAATGGGTCGTACTAACTATAGCTTCACATTGAGTAATGGCAATATATTAACTAGATGTCTAGAAAACCGAACAGGATTAAGCGTAGCTACTACTACCCGAACTGTGACCAGCATTACAGCAGACTACATAACACTAAATGCCCGCTACAATCCTAGAAGCTACGATTCTGTAGTTATCAACGGACAAAGGTATTTTGCTATTTTGTTATCTCCAGCCGGGGTCAACCACGCTGTAGGTCTTAGTACGAACTGGGTTATGAACCAGGAGGGTAGAGGGCGAATAGACTGTACTACTTTAGGTCTATCTGTAAATGATAGTTTAGTTTTTGAAGGCGAGAATATACACTCTTGGCACTTCTTTAAGGCTGCCTTCCACCCTTCAATGTGTGAGAACAAAACGGGGTTAGCGCTAACAGATAACTACATAGTAAATAAACTTAGTAGCATGGAATTTGGTCTGCAAGAAAGTAAAGAAGTTCTTTATCGTGGTGGCATGCTTCCTGATTCGCCTACATCGCATGATTATTTTGGAGCGGCAATGGACATGCAGTACCCTTGGTTGATGGTATCCGCATATGGAGATGATACTGCCACAGGCGATGCAGGCTCAGTACAAGTTTTTAAATTTGATGAAGCTACTAACGCTTGGGTATTTAAACAGACTTTATTTTCCTTCTCACCTGAAGGAAGTGCACAATTTGGAGGACCCCATGATGGTAGTCCAATTTCTATCTCACCTTGCGGTAGGCAGGTAGCAATAGGAGAACAAGGCAGAGGTACAGATACTACAGGCCGTGTAAATATCTTCTCCTTAAAAGCAGACCTGTGGCAGCAAGAAGCAATTATAGACCCTACAGGCACCGCTACCGGTGACACGTACCTAGAATTTGGCAGGGACGTGTCTTTATATCACAACATGCTTATTGTAGGTTGCTGGCTAGATAATACTTCTACAGGCAACGACAAAGCAGGCAGCGCCGCTATTTATAGAAGAGAAGGAGCGTTGTGGACTAAGAGAGAGCATTTAGTTGGGTCAGATCATGGCGGCACCAGTGCAGCACACGATTATTTCGGTAGAGGAGTAGCTATATATGACGGAGTGGCTATAGTATGTGCTTCTGGAGAAGGTGCCGGTACTTACTACTCCTTCAAATCCACAAATAATGGAAAAGACTGGTCGCTAGCAGAGAGAAAATACTTGCCTACCGGAGCATCTCAAGGAGGTCGCCAAGTCAAGCTTGCAGAAGGTACCATGATCATTGGAGAGCACGGACTAGATGTACTGAATGGCTTAAGTAACACAGGAGGTGTATTTGTCTATAATACTACTTCGACATTAGGCGTATTTAATCATGTAACTACTCTGCTTCCACTAACTGTAGACTTTGCTGATTTAGAGGTTAATGATTATTTCGGACTGCCTGTAGATATGGACACGTCTGAGAACGGTAAGAATGTTACTATTGTGGCAGGCGGTCATACGTTCGACACCAACGGAATAAATTCTGCAGGCCTCGGATACATTTGGAACTCTACTGATTACGGAAAATCTTGGTCTGAAGGACGTACGTTTCACCCTTCCAAGTTGGCCGATGCCGATGCTTTTGGACACTCATTAGCAGTAAGCAATGGACATATTGCAGGTGGATCTAGAATTGGTGAAGTACCGGGATTAGCGGGAAATGATCATGGATATGTAGCTACATTCAGAACTGGCGTAAACTTCCCTATTACTGCAGCAAGTGTTAGCATAAACAACGGGTTAATGCCTATAACTTATCCTTTGCTAAAAGAGAAAGATCGCCCTATCGGTTTCACTTCGGGGTCTCTACAAGTATCCGGAAGTTTCTCTGGCTACATAATGGACGACAATGGTTTAGACACTAAAGAGTTTATCTCTTCTTTGTTTGATGATACCATAGAGATTCTTCCGTTGACCATTGATATGGGAGGATTCGCACCTAGTACAAATAGACTGAAGTTCGAGATGCCTAAGGTCACTCTAGTCAATCCCGAAATATCAGGCGGAGATATAGCATCCTTTTCTGTATCCTTCTCTGCAGAAGATACTCAGCCACTTTTATCCAACGACACTGACATCGTAAAATTAACGTATAGATCATCATCGATAACCTAGTACCTAAAAATAAATCTTGACATGATAGGTTGTTTATCATATACTATACAGAAGAAATTATGAACAGGCCCTAGGCCGGGATCTGGAGTCAGTGTGGATATTTATCAGTTTTTAGAGAATGCAGATGTTTACTTGCAGCCTACTGTGGGAACTGATACGTATAAGTTAGATATAACTCCTGATGGGATATCTTTCTCTCAGACTTTTACCGAACACACATACAAACAAAAGACACTACATAGTCTTTCTAGCCTTGTACAGGCGGGCTCTATCTCCAAGGCAAACCCAGCTGATTTTGGTTTTACTATACCATTACTTAAAGAATCTGACTTTGATGTAGTATTCAATTTATTAGTAGACTTAAATACAGAGCATACCTTAAATACTTTCAACTTATTTTTTATAATTGACGCAGTAGTATATTCCATAGAAGATTGTGTACTTACTAGCGGTAACTTTACTGCATCAAATAGCGCACCTATATCTTTAGAGTTAAGTGGTCAAGGAACAAAACTTTCTATAAACAGTCTGGCCACCACAACCTCCATAAACGGAGGCAAGATAGTAGACAGTCTAGGTAATATAAGTGCAGCCTTTAGTGCGCTTTCGACTATACCCACTTTTACTACTGCCAATGTAGTTGCTCGATCCGCTACTAGAAGTTTTCTTCCGCTTACTGATCATTACTTCGGACCTAGCTATAGCGCTACAGGACATAATAGAAGTGAGCATGCGGCATCTATAAACATGGAACTACAGAATGCTGTAAGCTGGACAGGCTATCAGACGGTGCATAAAGCATTAACAGAAGTAGATGCCGTAACGCCCGGCACCAATGTTCAATATCCTTCTGGATTCTCCCTTAGTAATAGAAATATCGCAGGGAGTGTGACCTACTACGCTACAGCACCTGTTCTTACTTACTCACAAGGTGCCACACTACAAGCTATATTATATAGTAGAATAGGTTCCGCGAACTACGGCATAAAATTAGAAGCACCAATTAACTTCACAAGCAGAGTTTCTCCAGGTTCTGTTGTGACAAATCAATATGACTGGAGACTGGCAAGTAATGCAGACACTTTTACCAATTACTTAACATACACAACAGCCTAAGGAGGCTTTTAAATGCAACTGAAAAATTTAATCATAGACAGCAAATCAGCATGGGTAGAATTCCCAGGACTAACAGGATTCGAAGTAGAAGTAGTTAATCTTTCTCGTAAAGAACTTCAAAACTTACGTAAGAGATGTGTTAGCCAAAAGCTCGACCGTAAAACTCGTCAAATGGAAGAAGTACTTGATGAAGAGAAGTTTGTACAGTACTTCACTCAAGCAGTTATCAAGAACTGGAAAGGTCTCACACTAGAGCATCTAGAGACTTTGATTCTTATCGAAACCGAGGGAGTAGATTTATCACAAGAGTTAGATTTCTCTGTAGAAAATGCAGAAATCTTAGTAAGTCAATCAGCGGAATTTGATGGATGGCTCAACGAGGTAGTCTTTGATTTAGACAACTTTCGTACAGTCGGAGAAGGAGGAGTTGTGGGAACGGCTGACTAAGTTCTTTAACAACGCCGAAGCAAAAGTAACAGCAGATAAATACTTTGAGATCTGCGAACAAATGGGTACGGAGCCCGACCCTCAAAAAATACCCGTAGAGTGGAAAGATCTACCTAACATAGTGCAGATAAGCATAAGCATATTCAATATGTTAGGGGACAGACTCGTAGCTGATATAGGGTATTTAGGGAAGGACTACTCCAACCTAACAGAATTGATTAAAGCGTACGAAATAGAAGATACTGAGCTCTTCCTGGAACTTATAAACTGGTTAGACTCAAGAGCTATAAACCAATCCGCAGAGTATATGAAGCGTGAAAGGGATAAGCTAAAGAGAAAATAACGTGGGAAGCGAAGTAAAAATACGCATAAAGATTGATGATAATGGGGACTTATCTGTTATATCCGGTGAAGCTAAAAAAGCTTCCAAGGCAACAGATAAGCTCGCCACTTCCACCGAAAAACTTAGTAAGAAACGAAGAGGCTACCACAAACAAGAAAAAGGTGTCTCGGGAGCTACTAGTAATTCTACTAAGGGATTCGCCAAACAAGCACAGACTATCAATGGGGGCAGCTCCTCTTTAGTAGGTGCATACGCAACTCTTGCCGCTAACGTGTTCGCCCTTAGCGCCGCATTTAATTTCTTTAAAAACGCAGCAGACGTATCTAACCTAGAGAAGTCTCAAATATCTTATGCAGCAAATACAGGTGTAGCACTAGGAAGTGTAACCGATAGGCTTCGCAATGCCAGTGACGGCATGCTAGGGTTTAAAGAAGCTGCTCAAGCTGCAGGTATTGGCTTAGCCAAAGGTTTCTCTCCTAAACAGTTAGATAACTTAGCTGTAGCCGCTCGCAAAGCATCTACTGCTCTTGGTAGAGATTTTGGGGATTCTTTCGATAGACTACTAAGAGGTGTATCTAAAGCGGAACCAGAATTACTAGATGAATTGGGTATTACTTTAAGACTCAAAACAGCTACGGAGAGCTATGCGGCTTCTTTAAATACTACTGCAGATTCTTTGACAGATACACAACGCTCACAAGCCATTTATTTAGAGACAATGAAACAAGCAGATCAACTGTTTGGTAAAGTCCCCGCACAAACAAACGCATTCATACGCCTGTCAAAAACCTTTGAGGATTTGGCAAAAACAGGTACTCAAATGGTTCTACCTCTTTTCGAGGGCATGGCCAATATAATCTCTAGTAACGCAGTAGCTGCTGTCACCGTTTTCGGTGCTTTAGGTATTGGTATATTCAAAATGATGGTACCTCTGGACGGGGTTAAAAATAAGTTTAAAGAATTCGATGAAGGGCAACAAGCAGCGTTGGATAGTACAAAAGCTAATCTCGCCAATGTCACCAGAGAGATAAAGAAGACAGGTGATCAACAGAAAAGAGCCAATAAGATTGCCAGAAATGCCGCTAAAAGAACCGGCATTAAAGGTGGTTTAATAGGTAAGCTTGCTGGTGGGGACAAAATGTCCAAAGCTCAGATAGGGCAGACTCGTGCGATGCTTAAGCGCGCGGAAGATGACTTTAAGAAGCATGGAGAGATTAAGTCTAAAATTCTCAAAAAAGCAAGTATGAAAGATATACAAATCATGCGAAGAGCTTTAAAGCAGCAAGTTCGGTACTCTAAGAAAACGAACTTCTCTATACAGAAACAGTTCAAGCGCACAGGTTTAGTAGTAAAGAAAATGTGGCTACAGACAAAAAGAGCAGGAACGGGAGCACTACGCGCCATAGGTAGGACAGCTCAATTCACTGGCAAGATGGTAGGCAAAGCTATGAAAATGGCAGGTATTATCGGCGCACTTATGATGGTGTGGGAAATAGGGCAAAAGATAATGGAAGCTCCATTTACTTTGGTCAAAAAGATACTAAGCGGTATTGATTTTATCATCAACGGGGTTATAGCCGGTTTCAATAAGATAGTTAGTTCTATACCTAAATTCTTGCTTCCAAAAAGCATGGAAGACGGTATTCAAATGGTATCCGATCTATCTGGTTCTTTTGAGAAGTCCTCGATAGGCGGTTTCTTAAAGAACATGGAAGATACTGCAACAGCTACAAGAGTGGCAAAAGAAGAACAAGAAGCATTTAATGAGACATTAGATGTGATGAAAGAAGATCTAGATAGTATCATAGGAAAGCTAAAAACAAAGAATGGTTTAAACAGAGAATCAGTTGCTCTCAACGCCATAGGTAGCCTAGGAATAGGAGACGCTATGGCCTCTGCAGGTGGCGACCCTACAAAGATGGCGGCTGTTCAGTCTAAGTTCTCTCAAGTAGGCAAGGTAAGCTCGAAAGTAGGGGACGCCTTAAAGAGTGGAGACACCTCAGAAGTCCAAAGATTAGAGCTAGCTTCTCAAGCTGCAACAAGCGGAATGAGAGCACTAGATGATTCTATCTCTAACATTAGGCAAAATATTGGTTCTGGCGATCTAATGAAAGCTCGAGTCTCTTTACAGGCGCTAGAGACAGAGGCTAATGGTGTAGCAGTAGCAGCAGGTAAAGCTCTTGGCCCAGACTCTGCTTTCGCCTCTGAAGCACTAAGTAAGTTCAGTGAAGCGTTAGGAGAGAATGTAAATACCAAGGAATACATAAATGACTTAATAGCAATTGAAGCTGCACAGAAGGCACTCAATGTCTCAAACACATATGCAGGCTTTTTAGGGACGGAGAGAAATAAAATAGTCAGTGCACAGATTACTTTAGCTCAAACCTTACTAGACCAAAAGATATTAGAAGCAAAGATTATTGCCGAAAAAGATCCTGTCAAGCAACAAGAGCTAATAAACCTGAGAGAAGAGTTAGCTATAAAAACCAAGTTAGCCGAAATAGAAAAAATAAAGAGTACCGAAGGAGCTTTGTCAGGAGCTGCAGCGCAGACTACCGCAGTATTGGGCGGCATGGAAAGTACCGGAGAAGGTAAGGAGAAGAAAGTAGAACTGGAAAGTTTTTCTCAGTTAGCAGATTTCGTAAGCCCTATGAATGAAGAGTTAGCCAAAATGGGTCCAGAGGGAGAGTTCATGAGCACCGCTATAAGTGGCTTCCTTACTTTAGGCGAAACCATGCAAACCGCAATGGAAGACGGAAAAATTAGTATGTCAGAAGGTTTATCGGTAGCTGCTACAGCAGTTACCGCAATGTCGGGCATATTTGCAGCGCAGGCGAAAGCTAAGGTAGCAGGTGTAGATAAAGAAATTGCTGCAGAAAGAAAGCGTGACGGAAAATCAAAACAAAGTCTAGCAAAAATAGCGGCTCTAGAAAAGAAAAAAGATTCTATTAAAAAGAAAGCTTTTGAGAAAGAGAAGAAGATGAAGATGGCTTCCATAATTATATCTACTGCTCAAGCAGTAGCAGGTTCGATCGCCGCAAGCCCTCTGACTTTTGGTCTGCCTTGGTCAGCAATTAACTTAGCTATGGGTATGGCACAATTGGCCGCTGTTAAGTCAACTACGTACGAAGGTGGTGGTAGTGCCGCATCTGCAGGAGGAGCAGCTGCAGGTCCAAGCTCTGTCTCTCAAGGAGAAAGATCAAATTCAGTAGATCTATCGAAGTCGCAGAGTGCTGTAGGTGAGTTAGGATATGCTCGCGGTCGAGAAGGTTTAGGAAATGCTAACAACTTTAAGCCTGCATTTACTGGAGCTCGTTACAGAGCAGCCGGCGGTAGCACAGGGTTCATGGTAGGAGAGCAAGGACCTGAACTATTTATGCCTGACACACCAGGAACAATTGTACCTGCAGGAGATACTGCAGCAGCAGGCGGAGCGGGGTCTAATGTAAGTTTTAATATCTCAGCGATGGATTCAGCAGGTGTAGAAGATGTATTAATAAGACAGAGAGCAAATATAATAGCAATGATAAGAGAATCAGCAAACCAAGTAGGAGACACATTCCTAGAGAACGTGGATACTGCGAGTGAAGGAGCAACAATCTAATGGCATTTACACATGTACTACCGGATCCGAATAACCCAATAACCCACGCGGGGGCTAGCACTGGAACGCTTCCTGTCAATGGACCTGGGTATGCTTCCGTGTCTCTAAAATCAGTACTACCCAGTATGACTACTAGAACTAACTCTGGGCGAGCAATTGTTCGTAATATAGCAGGGCATAAGTGGGATATAAGCATAAGCTACAACCCACTTACTCGTGCCGAGTTTGAGCCTATGCACGCTTTTCTTCTTCAAAAGAAAGGTGCTACTTCTCACTTTTTTGTGTCCTTGCCTCAGTATACAGCACCCCAAGATAGTACTTTTGCTACTTACCTAGCTACTAGCGCTTTGAAGCCTACTGCTAATGTAGCGGCGGGTAAAGATACATTTATGTTAGATACTAAGTCTGGTACTACGTTTGCAATTGTAACTCATAAAGCACCTTCTCCAGGTGACATTTTTACTATAACAGATACCAACGATACCAATCATCTAAAAGTATATATGGTTACTAGAGTAGAGACCAATTCTGATTATTCGGCAGCTACTCAGCCTACCACAGCTCAGGTTAGAATTAGCTTTACTCCGCCTTTGCAGAGATCTGTACAATCATCGACCACCACTGTGGATTTTACAGATGTAAAGTTCCGAGTAATCAATAAAAACAAAGATATAGGCTACAGCCTAGATGTTAATAACCTATACAAACTATCCCTTAGCTTAGAGGAGGCCCAACCGTAATGGCACTTAGAGAAATTAATGCAACACTAAAACAGGCACTTATTGATAATGTGCCTTTTACGTATGCTCACTTATTAAAGTTTGAGCGACCTACAAAAGTATCTCAATATTTGGGAGTAGCTTCTACAGACTCTAAAAACTATACTTATATATCAGACGCACCTTATGATATCGTGTTTGATGATGGCGATGGTAATGGACCTCAAGTATATAGAGCAAACAAGCTTGTTAAAGCTGGTTCTGTAAACGAGACTATAAAGGCGAAAGCATCGAGTATTAATATAGTACTCGATTCCTCTACTTTGGACTCTCAAGCGATTGAGCCTCGTTTTATTACTGTATCGACTACAGAGGGTGGCACTGGTACACTAAACGCCACCGGGGTTACTAACTTTGTAGAGCTTGGATTTAGAGAAGGGGATAAAGCGACAATTAGGTCAAGTAATAGCAGCTTTGACGGTGTATCTGTCATAATTAGGACATTTATAAACGGAGGCAACGGGTTTACCTATACTGCAGCTACTACAATGCCTGAAATATCACTGTCAGCCTCTGCTGATGTCACCAGTATTGATCTTACGTCCGAAGAACTAACCGCCCTTACAACAGCCAAAGAAGTTACCTCGTATACTAGCTATATTAATCGAGAAGTTTACGTACATAAAGTATTTATTGCTCCAGAGTTTACTACTTTATCTAATGGCGACACTATTTCAGCAGGAAGTATAATCGGAGGAGCAAATAATAGTCCCGGTAGTGTTCAGGGCGGTATATTAACTTTTCGAGGGATCATATCTAAAGCTGCTCTAACCGATGGACCTGGGTCCTCTACTATTACGTGGACTGCAGCCAGTCATTGGGCGGACTTTAATAGAGTACAAGGACGAAGAACGGAAGATACATCACATAGAGCTGTAAACGCTGACGGTTTGCCAGACAGGGAAGCTGCCATACGGGAAGCTTATGCAGACGATTTAGGTTTTGCACACGCAACCACGTCAGTAAATCTTACAGCAGTATACCAGAAAACTGAAACTCGAGTAGAAGTTGACGTAGATAAAAACTGGTATGGAGGGGTTAGCGACGTAGATACTAAAGAAGTAGAGTACGATGTACCTACCGAACTAGATCTTAAGTTCAACTTGCAAGCCAAATATCTACCTGTAGTATATGGAGTACAGAGAGTAGATACTATACCCTTCTTCGTAGATACTAGAAACCACGAGTCTACGGAAGTACACTCATGCTACGCGATAGCGGAAGGCCCTATAACAGGCCTATATGATATACATCTCAACGGGAACAGT
>Ga0196887_1000135_pt1 | contig 34867 bp, 47 predicted proteins | sample VirMetDEL_Mar_31_FD_169094 | JGI IMG/M metagenome (GOLD analysis project Ga0196887, IMG submission 169094) | Aqueous microbial communities from the Delaware River and Bay under freshwater to marine salinity gradient to study organic matter... | ecosystem: Environmental > Aquatic > Marine >... | reverse complement strand
TTATCGGTCACGATGCCGCCGCTTCATCTGCCACCGTCAGCAATGAAATTACACTAGGCAATACCAGCGTAACTAAATTTAGAGTACCGGGTCTTAACTTCATCATTAAAGACAGCACTGCTACGGACAATTACGTCCTTACCGTAGATTCTAGTGGTGAAGCTGGCTGGGAGGCTGCTGCTGGTGGTGCTTCAGATATAGATGGCTTGTCTGATGGCGTCACTAACTCATCCGGTGGTACTGTTGGTCTTGGTACAGGTGCTCTAGCTAATGATGATGGCTCGGCCAACCAAAATACGGCGCTCGGCTATCAAGCTCTAAATACAACCAACAGCAATTTTCAAAATACCGCTGTTGGGTATCGGGCGGGGTATGCGTTAAATGGGACGGGTGATGCTTTCGCTGGCAGAAGTTCTTCTTTGTTTGGACACTTTGCTGGTACGGCTTTAACAACAGGTAGTGGCAATACAGTATTCGGTCAGGGCGCGTTAGACGGAGCTACAACACCCAGTAACAACGCTGCATTTGGCAAAGAAGCAGGAGGCTCAGTTACCACAGGTGCCAGCAATGTGTTTGTTGGCCCAGATGCAGGCTACACAACGACTACAGGCAGCAACAACATAATTTTGGGAAATGCTGCCGAAGCTAGTTCTGCTACAGTATCTAACGAAATTACGTTAGGCCCAAGCAGCATCAGCGCGTTACGTTGCCAAGTTACCAGCATATCTTCTCTGTCAGATCGCAGAGACAAGAAAGACATCAAAGAACTACCGATTGGCTTAGATTTTATTAACGCATTGAACCCAGTTGAGTTTACGTGGAATATGCGCGATGGTGCAAAGGTAGGCCAAAAAGAAGCTGGGTTTATCGCTCAAGAATTAGACGAAGCACAACAAGATGCTGGCGTCGAAGAGCTTATGAACCTAGTTCTAAAAACTAACCCTGACAAACTTGAGGCGGCTCCATCTAAGCTAATTCCTGTATTAGTTAAGGCTATTCAAGAATTATCTGATGAAGTTAAAACACTTAAACTTTGTCAATGTAATACATAAGGAAAAAATAAAATGTCAGAAGAACTAACATCCGAACAAATTGCCCAACACTACTCAGCAGCAATGGATTCTGTAAATTTAATTAATGCTGTTATAGCATCACCAGATGATTACGCTGATGATGAAACTATTCTTAATCGTAATGCAGATCATCTACGACTTGTTGTAGAATGGGACTTCTGGACTACAGAAGACATGACCCCTTTTACTGACGCTATTACTGCTTCTGGAGTCTAAATGCCTGCTTTTTCACCTTTAGCCACTACACCTCTAGCGCATACAACTTTAATTTTTGCTAGTTCTGTAAGTGCTACAGGTGTAGCAGGTACATCTGCTGTAGGTACTTTAACTACAAGTTTAACAAAAGCACTTACTAATGTAGTAGGTACAACTGCTGTTGGTTCTGTAGTTACACCTCAGACAAAAGCACTGACGGGTGTAGCAGGAACAACCGCTGTAGGTACTTTAGGTACAACTATAGCTCCTGTAGTTATAACAGGTGTAGCAGGAACAACTGCCGCTGGTTCAGTTAATGTTCTTTCTGGCGGTGTGTCAATTACGGGCGTAATTGGTACTACCTCTGTAGGCTCTCTTAGCTTTACGTCTACAAACAATATAACACTTAGTGGTACTTCTAGTACAGGCAGTGTTGGTTCACTAACAACCGCTTTAGACGTAGCTCTATCTAGTGTGTCTGCTACGAGTTCTGTAGGTACAGTAAGTGCTACTGTAAGTGAGGCTGTTTCACTAGTAGGCGTAGCTGCAACATCTAGTGTTGGTTCTGTTACCCTAACGGCAACTAGTAACATTACTGCAAACGGTGTAACAGGTACATCAAGTGTAGGTTCTATCGGGGGTAGTGTTTCTAAAGCCCTCACTGCTGTAGCTGCAACATCTAGTGTTGGTTCTATTCAGACTAGCTTAGTTAAAGCACTTACTGGAGTAACGGGTACTTCAAGCGTTGGTTCTGTTACACCAACATCCTCTAGTAATATTACCGTAAGCGGTGTATCAGCTACTTCAAGCGTAGGTTCTGTTTCACTTACTGTAGTTTCAACTGTTTCAATAACAGGTGTAGTAGGCACTACCGCAGTATCCGCTGTCACATCTTTACTTACTACTAATGTAGCGTCCGTATCTGCAACAGGTTCTATTGGTTCTTTAACTATTGAAGTTAATAGTACAGTAGAGGTATCACAAGATAGCTTAATTTCTTCAGTAGGTAGTGTTAGTAGTTCTATAGAAACAAATGTTACTGGTGTTTCTTCTACTATATCTTTAGGTACTGTATCTTTAGAGGTAAATACTAATATTGAAGTTGTAGGTGTATCAGCAACACATAGTATTGGTATACTAAAGACTAACATAGTAAAAATACTTACTGGCAATGTTTCTACTTTTGCAGTGGGTTCTGTAGGTGTAGCTAATGACTTTACACTTTCAAGTGTTTCGGGTACTATAAGTACTAACAGTGTTACCGCATCTGGTGTAACCTTTAACTTTAATAATGTTAAAACACTATACAGTAGAAAACGCTGTGTATATGTACCGAGAGCCGCATAATGTCAACAGCATTTGATAGAACAGCCAACGTACCTTTTGAAAATCGTATGGTTACAGTAGCTAGACAGTCTACCACAGACGACAGAATAGTAGAAGTACCTAAAGAAATACGTTCCGTTTATGTAGAACGTCAGTTAGGTACTTTTGATCGAACAGTATACGCAACGGAGTAATTATATGTCATTCAAATGGCCCATCAAAGACCCAGATGAAACACTAGATTACAGTGTAGATTGGCTACGTTTTTTAGGGGACGCAACAATTAGCTCTGTTGTTTGGTTTGTTAAAACTAGTGAAATAGGTAAGACACAATTAGGGTCAGGGCAAACTTTAACTACTGCTTCTAGCAGTGCAGTTACAGACAATATTCAAAATGTATCACAATCTAATACAAGTACCGTAGCAACCATTAACATTGGTGGTGGAGTACTAAATAGAGAATATACCTTCTCGTGTAAAATGACTGACAGTACAGGAAGTACAGCAGAGCGGTCTATTAAATTATCAATAAGAGAGAAATAATGGCATACAATTTTCTCGGTCTAGTAAACGAAGTTAACCGTAGACTAAACGAAGTTGAGTTAACCTCAAGCAATTTTAGTTCTTCTAATGGTTTTTATGCTCACGCTAAAGATGCAGTCAATGCGTCTTTACGCTACGTTAATCAATCAGAGTATGGATGGCCTTTTAATCACGTAACACAAGAAGACGTGCTTACAGCAGGCACAACAAGATATCCATTTCCTAATGACTGTAAAGTAATTTCGTTTGAAACATTTAGAATTAAAGAAGACTCTACACTAAACAACAATACTAAAAAACTAAAAATAGTTAATTATGAAGAATATTTAGAAAAAAGTATTTCACAGGAATACAAAACAAGTACCTCAAATAATGCTCTTCCTAACTATGTATTTCATGCACCGTCTTTAGAGTACGGAATGGTTCCTCCACCAGATAAAGCCTACACAGTAGTATATGAGTACTATCGCATTCCCGTTGACTTAGAAATTTCTACAGATGTTCCAGCTATTCCTGAACGCTTTAAACATATTATTGTAGATGGCTCTATGTATTATGCTTATTCTTTTAGGGGTGACGCTCAAATGGCAGGGTTGTCCCTTCAAAAGTTTGATGACGGAATCAAACATATGCGTAGTATGCTAATTAATAGATTTGAATACCTACGTAGCTATATGGTTTCAAACAATCAGGGAAGTGGTCGTTTTGCTGCTTCCTCTTCTAACGCAGGTTCTTCATTGGATTCACTATAATGGAAAAGTGGCAAACATTCCCAGTAGAGTTTAGGGGTGGTCTTGTAACCAATCTTAGTCCTTTACAGCAGGGTATAAATGCTCCGGGTAGCGCTACTATCTTACGTAACTTTGAGCCTTCTATTGAGGGTGGTTACAGGCGTGTTAATGGCTTTGATAAATACGATAGCACTATTGTTCCGCCTTATGGTTTGCCTGTTGTTCACGGTGCCTCACAAAGTGGCACTACTCTTATTATAGCTAACATACATAAAACACCAGAAGCAGGTGACACTTTTACAGTCACAGGTGTTTCCGGTACATATACTATTGCGTCTGGTGGTGTTAGTTTTGATGCTACAAACAACAGAGCAACTTTAACTTTAACAACATCCTTAGATAGTAGTCCTGCTAATGCTGTAGCTGTTACTTTTGTAACCACAACCACAGAGCATATTTTAACAGGACTAGCAGTATTTGAAGATACTGTGCTTGCACAAAGAAACTTTGATATATTTAAAACAGCAGGTTCAGGCTATACTCATGTAAACGTACCTACGTATGGTACTGTATTAGTCAACGCAGGTTCTCAAAGCGGTTCTACTTTAGCTGTAGACGGTCTGTCTGCTGCACCTCGTGCGGGTGACGTATTTAAAATTGCTGGTATAAATTTAGTATATACAGTTACAGCTAACGCTACTGTTAGTTCTGGTGAGTCAACACTTGCTATTGATCCTGCACTAGCTAGTAGTCCTGCTGACGATGCAGCAGTTACTTTTTTGTCTATCTCTCGTGACGGTGCTAGTAAATTAAGATTTGACCGTTATAACTTTGACGGTACAGATAAGATGATATTAGTAGATGGATCAAATGCTCCTGCTATTTATAATGGTACTACATTTACTGTTTTAAACAGTGCGCCGTCAGATGTAGTTGGGGCCGCACACGTAAAAAACTTTAAAAATAACTTGTTTTTTGCTAAAGGTTCTGCTATAACTTTCACAGCAGTATATACTGATACAGACTTTACCGCTGCTAACGGTGCAGGTACTATTAATGTAGGCGATGATATTACAGGACTATCTGTTTTTAGAGATACTTTATTTATATTTACAGAAAATGCTATTTTTAAATTAGCTGGTTCTACCATAGCTGACTTTAGACTAGACCCTGTAACAAGAGACATTGGTTGTTTGGCTGGAGATTCTATTCAAGAGGTCGGCACCGACGTTATGTTTTTAGCGCCCGATGGTCTTAGGTTATTAAGTGCAACAGAACGAATTGGTGACTTTAACTTTGCTAATATATCTAAAGCAATTCAAAGTGACTTTACAGACTTCGTTTCTTCTAGTACCGTTTTTTCTAGTTTAGTTATTAGGTCTAAGTCTCAATACAGAATATTAGGATATGCTGCGTCATTTACTAAAGAAAACTCTAAGGGCGTAATTGTTACACAGTTAGCTCAAGAAGGTGGTGGTGGTGTTGCATGTGCTGAAACTAGAGGCATTAAAGCACACGTAGCAGACAGTCATTTGCATGAAGGTGTTGAGTATATAGTTTTTGGTAATAACGATGGTTACATATATCAACTTGAACAGGGTAATAGCTTTGATGGTTCAGATATACAAGCAGCATTTTCAACACCACATTTGCCACTAGCTGATCCGAGAGTACGTAAAACTTTTTACAAGATGTTTTTATACACAGACCCTAAAGGTACAGTAACTATTAGTGCAAACTTAAAGTTAGACTTTGATGGTATATCGAGCATTCAACCCGATGCTATCAGTATAAACAATTTAGTAGCTGGCGGTTCTAGTGATGTTTCTTTATATAGCTCTGCCGTATATGGTACAGCAAGATTTGGCGGTAAATTACAATACGTATTTGAGGCACAGCTAATAGGTTCAGGATACACAGGGTCTTTAAACTTTACTAGTAACGGTACAGACCCATCATTTGCACTAGATGCAATGACAATAGAATACGCTAACAACGCGAGGAGATAATAATATGGGAACGGGTTATACAAGAAATGACGCATCTAATAATATTGCTACGGGTAATGTTATTAATGCGGCTGATCTTGATGGTGAATTTGATGCCATTGTTACTGCCTTTGGTACGTCAGGACACACACATGACGGAACTGCGGCAGAGGGTGGTCCCGTTACTGTTGTAGGTCCAGTACAAGATTTTGTTGTTAGTGCAGGCGAAATCAAACCTAAGACTACTAATACATTAGATATTGGTACAGCGTCTTTACAATTTAAAGATATGTACATTGATGGTATAGCTTACATTGATGGTATTGGTGAAGATGTTCTTGTAGCCACAGACAAAAAGATTCAACTGCGTGACACAGCTATTAGTATTAACTCTAGTACAGACGGTCAGCTTGACATTGATGCAGACGGTGAAGTAGAGATTGCTACAGGTACGCTAGACGTAAATGCTACAACTACTGATATTAGCGGTACACTAACAGTAGGTGGCACGCTAACTGCCAGTAGCGGTGGTTCTTTAACAGGAACGTGGTCAAACTTAGGTACAGTTACTACTGTAGATATTAATGGAGGCACTGTTGATGGTGCTGTTATTGGTGGCGCTAGCGCGGCTGCTGGTACGTTTACAACTCTTACTGCTACATCCCTTAACTCTACAGCTGTTGGCAACTCGTCGGCCTCTACAGGAGCCTTTACTACACTTACAGCCTCAACCAATTTAAATGTTAATAGCTCTACTACCATTACAGGAATACTAGACGAAGATAATATGGCTTCTGATAGTGCAGCTAAACTAGCTACACAGCAATCCATTAAAGCCTATGTAGATAGTCAAGTAGGTACTGCTGATACATTAACTGAAGTTTTAGGTAATGGAAATAGCACAAGTGGCACTAACATTGTAGTTACTAGTGGCGACTCTATTACAACAAACACTATTAGTGAAACGACATCTGCTTCTGGTGTGACAGTTGATTCCCTACTAATTAAAGATGGTGGCATTACAGCGGCAGGCACTTCTACATTTGCGGGTCAAACTATTAGCAATCTGGGTACTGTTACTACAGCAAACATTGATGGTGGTACTATTGATGGTACTAACATTGGTGCTAGTAGTGCAGGGACAGGTGCTTTTACTACACTTACGGCAAGCACTAGCTTAAATGTTAATAGTTCTACAACGATTACCGGCGTACTTGATGAAGACAATATGGCTTCTAATAGTGCGGAAAAACTTGCAACGCAACAATCTATTAAAGCCTATGTAGACAGTCAGGTCGATACAGTAGACACACTAGCAGAAGTACTAGCTATTGGTAACTCTACAGGCGGAACTAATGTTGTTGTGACAGCAGGAGACGTTCTTACTACTAATACAATCAATGAAACAACGGGTGCATCAGGCGTAACCATTGATGGTGTACTGCTTAAAGACAGTGTTGTAACTGGCAACGTAACCGGCAACCTTACCGGCAATGTTACAGGCAATGCTTCTGGTAATGCTGGAACTGCTACTAAGTGGGCTACTGCTCGTACAATAACGCTTACAGGAAATGTAACAGGAACGTCTGGTGACTTTGATGGTACAGGAAGTTTAAGTTTTGCAACTAGCATTGCTGCTGGTGCTGTAGATACAGATGAACTTGCAGCAGATTCCGTAACGGCAGCTAAGATTGATGATAATGCAGTAGGTGCTGCCGCCTTAAATGTTAGTGGTAATGGTACAAGCGCACAAGTATTAGCATCTGACGGTGATGGAACCTTTAGTTGGGTAACACCTCTTGCTGTGTCTAGTCAAACACTAGCAACAAATGGTAGTACTAATATAGGTTCGTTACAACTAAGGTGGGGTTTTGTTTCAGACCCTACTAACGGAGACACTGTTTCTTTTACCTCTGCTTTTAGTACTGCTTGTTTAAATGTGCAGACTACTGCTTCTCACAGTGGAGCGGCTGCGGCTGGTTTTGCTGTTAACACACTAACAACATCCGGCTTTGACGTTCAAGTATCAGATGGAAGTATTGATGGGTTTTATTATTTAGCGATTGGACATTAATAATATGTTTGATCCTTCAGGAAAAACCCTCATAGACTGGTCTGCTATTACAGTAACATTGGGTGCTGTAGTTCAAATACTGCCTGCTATAGCATCTGTACTTTCTATAGTGTGGTTATCTTTAAGAATATATCAAACGATGAATGAAATAAAAAATAAGGATTAAGATATGGCTGCTCCATATACCAACATTAAATTTTCTGATGCCGCTATGCCTCGCATTGCACGGGCTACTGGTTATAATAGCCCTGACATGGGAGGTTTCCAGCAGTTTTTAGCTCAAGACCCTGCTGCTAAAGCTAAGTATGAGCAATTTCAGCAACAGGCTGTGGGTACTATGATGGCAGCTAGAGGTGGTGTAGTCAAGTTTGTTGATGGAGGTATAGTAAAAAAATATGATACAGGAGGTGATACAAATAGTACATCTGATAATAGCGCTGTTTCAAATGTAGATTTACAGCAGGAAGAAGAAAAAAGGCTTGAGGGTCAAGTACCCGAAACAGCTACCGTTACAGCACAAAAGGTACAGGACGCACAAGATCAAGATATAGCTACGGGAACAGGTGAAGTGTCTGGTCAAGTAGCTTCTCAACCGTCAGGCACAGGTGTTTCAAGTACTGTAGGTCAAGTTAAAGATACGGATGCAGCAACTATTACGGCTGCTCAATCTGCTGCTGGCATTAAGGGTGTAACAGATACAACAACTGCTGAACAAAGTCAGTTTGATGCAACTATTCAAGCGCAAGAACAAAATGAATCTTCCGTATCTAAAGTAGAAGCCGCTCAAGGTGAGGCTAGCTTTATTGATGGTCCTGCAAATAGGGAGATTCAAAACGGTGAGCTTATTGATTCTGTAGCTAATGCAGAAAAAGCTAGTAAATATACAGAACAGATTCAAGCTGCTACTGCCTCTCCTTCACAAAAGTCTACGGTACAGGGACAGTTAGAAAATTTATATTCTGACTTTGATGCGGCTGAACCCCCGCCGTGGGCTTCGGGGGCTATGCGAGCAGCTAACGCAGCTATGGCAGCAAGAGGTTTATCTGCATCTAGTTTAGCTGGACAGGCTGTCGTACAAGCTTCAATGGAAGCAGCCATTCCTATTGCTCAAGCTGATGCAAGTATTTTTGCTTCTTTTGAGCAAACTAACTTGAGTAATAGACAACAACGTGCTATGCTTGCTGCACAGCAACGTGCTGCTTTTATTGGTCAGGAGTTCGATCAAGCATTTCAAGCTAGAGTAGCCAACGCAGCTAGAATTTCAGACATAGCTAATCTTAACTTTAATGCAGAGCAGCAAGTTATTTTAGAGAACTCTAGAATAGCTAACACATTTGATTTACAAAATCTTTCAAATAAACAAGCTCTTGTAATGGCTGAAGCTGCGTCTCTATCTCAGCTAGATATGTCTAATTTAAATAATAGACAGCAAGCTGCTGTACAAAACGCCCAAAACTTTCTTCAAGTAGATATGGCAAATCTAAGCAGTAGGCAACAAACAACTATGTTTAATGCCCAGTCTCGTGTGCAGTCTATTTTTTCGGATGCAGCCGCAACAAATGCAGCAAGGCAGTTTAACGCAACAAGTCAAAACCAGACAGATCAGTTCTTTGCTAATTTGGGTACGCAAGTAAATCAATTTAATTCAGCCCAAAGCAATGCTATGGATCAATTTAATATTGGTCAAACTAATGCAATCAATCAATTCAATACTAATATTGCTAATCAGAGAGATCAGTTTAATGCTCAAAACCAATTAGTAATTGGACAGTCAAATGCTCAGTGGCGTAGACAGATTGCAACGGCTGACACGGCAGCGCTTAATAGGCAGAATGAATTTAATGCTACTGCTGCATTAGGTGTTTCTAACCAAGCGTATGCAAACATTCAACAGTTTACAAGAGACTTGATGTTTAAGGCTATTGAATCTTCTGAAAATGCTTTGGACAGAGAAACAAGAATTGCTACAGCTATTTTTAATGCTAACTCAACCACCTCTGATTTATTAACTAAACTAGACGCAGAAAATGATGCTGCTATATCTGGTGCTATAGGTACAGGTGTAGGTGCTGTCTTAAAACTTGCAGGTACTGATGCAGGTAGTGGTTTAATTAGAAGTGCGGGTTCTGCACTTGCAAATACATCTATTGGCCGCTTTGTAAGTAGCATCCTATAGTAAGGGAAATATATAATGAGTAACTTAAACGCCCCATATTTATATCTAAATGCTATTAAACGTATTGTAGATACCCCAACAACATCTAACGAAAAACCTTCTAAGTTTAGCGGTGGAGGTCTTATGAGTAATGGTAGTCCTGATGTTAGTGAAGAACAACCCTATTACGAACCTCACCTACAAGCCCTTTTACAAGTTGCTAATATGAGAAAGGAAGTTAACGATGGTTAATCCAGTTCCAACAGAAGCAGACTATGACGTTGCTGTTCCGGGTGAAAGTTTAACTGGAGAACTAGGCAATAAACCATACGAACAATCACCTCAAATGCCTACCGTTGAGGAAAATGTAAACTTTTATATGGAACAAATTTTAAGCCCTCAGATTATGCCTCAGATTGCTGCTAATCTTGAACGTGGTAGAAGAGTATCTGACTTTGCGGAGTTTCTAGTTACAAGTGGTGTAGCATCAGGAAGACATACTATTGATGTAGGCATTTTAGTTCTACCCGTTGTTATGGAAACTGTAGCTCTAGTAGGTGATATGTATAAAGTCGAATATGATATGGGCTTGACTACTGGGTCTGAAGAATCTAAAGATCACTTTGTTGATTTAGCTATGTCTCAGCTTCAAAAAGAAGAAGAAGATATGGAACCAGAATACGAAGACGTTATGGGTTTAGACACAGAAGAAGAAGAACCTATGATGGATGAAACAATGGAACAACCCCAGCAAGAGCAACAGCCTGCTGGTCTTATGGCACGGAGATAAAATATGTCTTTAGGTTTAACCCTTGCTAAAGCTTTTGAAGGTGCCGCTCTAGGTACGCTTAGTGCGGCTGAAGAAAGAGATAAAAAAATTGAGGCGGAAAAAACTAAGAGAGACGTTCTTTTTCAACAAGCTAGGCGAGACGTAAAAGAGGATATAGGCAAATATAATCAAGCAAAAGAAAGTGCTAGAAAGCGTTTTGATTTAGCAACTGCTGAATTAAGTACAATGATTGGAGACTCAGATGAAAGACGCGTTGTTGCTGCAAATATGGCAAAACAATTTTTAGATACTGGCTCCTTACAAAAGGCATTAGATAATTATAGTACTAACATAGGACAAGGTGACACACCCTTTGAGGGTCTTGACTTTGCTAATGTTAATATGGAAGCCTTTAAAAATATGTCGGATACTGATGTGGCTGCGGCTCTTGTTTCACCCAGCTTGCTACCTAAAGGTATTGACTCTCACTACAAACCTTCTGCTTTTACAGAGGACTCTATTTTGTTTGGTGGTTCGGGGCAACCACAAGCTTTGAAGGCGCAACAAGAACAGTATGCTAGTTTAGCGAAAGCTTCTGGGCTTAACATTACGACACCGGAGGGTGAAATTCCTCTTGTAAGTCTTGCTGCTCCCGTGCCACTTCTTTCCATTGAAAATTCTACGGAGGCTTTGAGTAAGGCACGGGCTAGATATGACCGTGTTAAAAAGGATCCCGATAAATATGGTGGTGATGAAGGAATTAAAGAAGCTGAAAGACAACTTAGTATAGCTAAATCGCGTTATGCAGCGGATAAAGCAGCAGGGCGTATTAATAATAATAAAACAGGAAAAATGTCTTATAGTATAGATAATATGGACGCGCAAGTTAGGCGTAACGTAAAAGGTGCAGTTGAATTTTTTGCATATGAAAACTCGGACACAAAAAAGTTAATGGGTATTGGTGGAAATGTAGCTGGCCCAATTACCCAAAAGATAGCGGAAAGAGAAACTATATTCAGGATATACGTATCTGGGCAGAATCAAGAAGACGTTGATGACAGAAAAAGAACACTTGGTTGGTCTACTAAACTCAGGGGTGTTAAGTTAGATGTACTTGAAAATGCTAAACGTATAAGAGGTAATAATATTACCAATCTTACTGAGTTTTTAGACGGTGTTAGAAATAATTTAAAAACTGATAAAGACAGTGACGAATATAAATCACTTCTGCCAGCACAAAAAGATTTAATCAACAAACTTAACTCAGAAAAGGAAACTAAAGTAGCAAAAGCAGCATTTGCTAATAGCTTACACGCGTATTTAGTAGACGGCTTTTTCTTTGATCCTGAAACGCTAAGGAATAATGAAAAAGCTACTACTGACTTTAGGGCATTCCTTAACAGTTTTTATTCATAAACTAAATAAAAGGTACACACATAAATGTCAGAAACAATCGACTATTCCTACGCAGGCGAAAAATCTATCTTTAGCCCTAACGACTTTGATGATAATACTGCATCTGAGGATAAAGGTGTGCTGCCTAAAAAAAATGAGCAAGAAGATGAAGAGGCTATAATAGAGCAAGAAGATGAAGAGGCTATAATAGAGCAAGAAGAAAATAATGCTTACTCTTATGCAGGAGAAAAATCTATCTTTAGCCCTAACGACTTTGAAGAAAGTGAAGATGACCCTAAAGTCTTTTCACTAGAGGAAGATACGCAGCCTGCATTTGAGTATGGCACTCCTATTGAGGCAGCAGAAGCTGATGATGATAAAGTTCTTACCTTAGAGCAACTTAGTCAAGATGAAACTTTTATGAATAAGGTTGAAACCTATTATACAAAACGTACTAAACAAGGCGCTCGTGAGGAAGACGAATCTAACGAAGATTATTTAGAAAGATTTATGAGTAATCATTATAGAGCTTTCCTATACAACGACGTATATTTAGCAGATCAAATTTATCATTTGAAAACATCGTCTGATGACGAAAAGCGTTTATTTGGAGACATATATAATACCATAGAAAAAAATGCACCTTCTGTTATTGATGATGAAATGAGTACATTGGATGCAGCAAAAGCTGTAGGTGATACTATATATTATTCAGCAACATCTGCCAGCACTATAGGTACTATTCTTTTTTCTGGGGCTGTGGGGACTTTAGCTGGGCCTGTAGGTACGGGGGCAGGTGTAGCAGCAGGTGTTACGGCGGTTAAAGTTGCGTCTACTGCTGCAATTAGAAGCGCCCTATTGTCTAACATAGGAAAAACCGCAGCAAAAGCTGCTATATCTAAACCTGTAGTTAAAGCAACAGTTGCAAGTGCAGCCATGTCTACTGTAGATGATTTAATGTTACAAGGCGTAGAAAAATTAGGATACATTGACCCCTCAACTGGGAAGTATGATCCTACGGCATCACGAGAAGACCTTGAGTTTTCTCTTGGTAGGGCTGCTATTAGTGGTGCTACAGGTGGTATTTTACAGGGTGTACCTGTAGGTGCAGGTGCTTATCTAAAGCTACGTAACTTTAATAAAAAACGTGCCGACAATATGGAGGCTATTAAAGAAGCACAGAAAAAATATCAAAAAACATTGGAAGCAACTGACTCCGTAACTTCAACACCGTCTGGTGGCGCTCTTGATTTAGAGACAATTCAACTCGCTGAAGCAATAGATAAGGCTCGTAAAGCACACAATAAAAAAGCTAAAGAACCTTTAATGAAGGCAGTAAAGGAAGAATTTGTATTTATAGATAACATAAAAAAAGAAGACTACGACAAAGCTATTGACGCACTACAAAATGCTGATGTCTTTGAGAACATTGGTAAGGTATCCATACAACTACAAAAAGATTTAGATAAGATCGGTATGTTAGATGTTTTAGGGGAAAAAGCAGCAGCTACGTACAGAGGCATTAAAGGCGATAAGGGCGCACCACCTACAAGAGTTACAGCAGTAATTGCTGATGGACTTGATGGTATAGAGAATTTGTTTAGGGGTAGCTATGCAAAAGAGTTAAGTAGGGCTGACGAAAAAGCTGTATTGGCTGTTCTTGATGAGGCTCTTATTAAAGGGGGCATCAGCAAAAAAGAATTTGTTACCTACATGTCTTTTTATACAAATGGTGCTATTTCTGTTGGAGATATGACTAGAAAGTCTATGAGTACCGCAGCCAAAACTATGGCTAGAGCTTCTAAATTAAAGAAAGAGTTTTTTAACGAAGTTTACCCTAACACAAGCGATAGTATGCGTAAAATTATAGACGGGTACATGGAAGTTAATGGTAACAATAAATATCAGAAAGCACTAGACAATACAGTAACTGGTATTAAGACGTTTGATAGAGTTCGTACTTCCTCATTAACAAGTCAGTTAGTTACTACCGCTAGAAACGTAATGAGTGGTGGTACTATGGTAGTAGCTCAAACAGGTGTAAATATTGTTGATAGCCTTTTGTATCATACTGGCAGGGGTCTAGTAGGTTTAAAGGAAGGAAATATTGATGGAGCAGCTATCGGTAGAGGTATGATGGATATTATGGCTGAGTCATCCTCTGTTATAATGGCTGTTCTTAATACTACTAAAAGTCAAACTCTCATAGATGCCACTATGGAATTTACACCTGACTTACATAAGACCCTGATTAGAAGTCAACCCGATCTTATGGACGCCAGTAAAGGTAAATTTACTAAATATGCAAACAATTATATTGAAACAATTAACCATTTTAATATTGCGTCTGATTCATTTTATCGTAGGGCCTTTTATATGTCAGCCCTTGATAAGAGATTTAAAAACTATCTGAGGGATCACAAAGCAAAATATGGTTCTGCACTATCAATACCGGCAACAAAAGATACAAAGAAGGTTGAGATTAAAAGTTTAATGCATTTTATTGAGTCTGGTCGCATTCTTGATAAACGTCTTATTACGGGGGCTACACAAGACGCCCTTAAAATGACGTTTGCAGCTACTCCAGAAAATGCTATGGCTAAAAATCTTTTGAATGGTTTGGAAAAATGGCGTCCTTTTACTACAGTTGTCATGCCATTTCCACGATTTTTTGTTAACGCTATTCGTACCACGTATGAATTTAGCCCGCTTAACCCCGCAGTAAAAATGACCCGCGCTTTGGCCGGTGACAAATATACAGGCGCACAATATAGGGAATCAGTTGCTCAAGGTCTTATTGGTACTGCTGGTTTTGCTTACGCATATAAACACCTTTCTAGTAAAGAAGATGGAACTCCGTGGTACGACGTTATGGGCGTAGACATTCGTGCTATGTGGCCTGTTAGTGCATACTTTGCTGCTGTAGAATTACTAATAGCTTTAGATCAAAGATTAGAAAGTGGTGTATTTGAAGAGAAAGTAAACAGAAAAAGAAATAGTACTGACATAAAAATGGCAGTAGAAACATTAAGTGGTTTTCCAGTAAGAAGTGGTGAAAATGTAAACAGGGTTTTTGGCGCTCTTGCTGATATTTTTAAGGACACTGATTCTGTTGGAGGTCAATCCGTAAACGATAGATTAACAGAATTTACGGCTGAATACTTAGGTGGTTTTGGTACACCCTTACGTATGATTAAAGATGTATCTGAACAATTATCTGTTGACTCAAGACGTAAGGATATACGTGCTGGACTTGAAGATGAGTCTTCTATGACCCAAATATCTTCACGTATGGCTGCATCAAATTTACCAGAAAATATATTTGGTATTGACGTTCAAGAACGTCTGCCTATACGTCAGTATATGTATGAAGACGCGGAAAAATTTAGGAGATCACCTATTGCTAGATTTGTTGGTGTTACCTTTACACCTAAATCTGGAGCAGTTGAAAGAGAGGTTGCAAGAGTAGGATTAAAAAGAAAAGACCTGTTACCATACACAGGTTCTAGCCGTTTAAATAATTTACAAACTAAACATTATCGTCTTACTGCTATTGAAGGTTTAAGTAATCTTATTAACTCAAACAGATATAATTCTGATGTAGATATAAAAACGGGTGAGCCGATGACAGTAAGAGAAAAACTTATACAACAATCTAATATGATTAAGAGTAGAGCAAAATCTTATAGGGAGGTAGCTAAAGCTTCTGCGGCGGAGGCTGACAATCAAGAGGCCGACGAAAAAACAACTGCCTTAATGATTAAGATAGATAAAATGCAAAAAGAAAATGCAACCAAAGAAGAACTAGCAGAAGCTATGGGTGAGTTGGCTGCGTATAGTTTATATCACATTAGTAATGACAGACAAAAGGTTTTGTGGGATAGTAAGGCTTCATCTACAAAAGCATCAATAGTAGAAAAAGAATTTGCAAGGCGTCACGAAGAAGCAAAACGAAAGAGAGATAAAGGTGACACCCTATATAATATAGATTATATGTATTTAAGAGGCCCAACTATTGCAGAACAAAAATCTTATGGGTTGGCTACTGTATACTTAGAATCTTATGATGAATCTATAGATGAAGCGGCACAGTCAAGAGCAGGATTAGGGCAATAAGAACCCTAACGCTTATCTCCTGACCCTCCAATAGTGCCACGATCTTTACGTGATGAAAGCTTGTTCATATTATCTTTGGCTACTCTGCCTAAAGAGATATCCAGATCAGTGGCGAGTGCGGAGCAGTACCACAGTACGTCTCCTAACTCTGCCGCGATCTGTTCCTTCCAGTCTTCAGGCCGCTTCTGTGGACCATCACGTATAAGTTTCTTTACTTTGTTGGCTACCTCACCAGCCTCACCGGCAAGTCCGAGTGCTGGATACATCAGCTTTGTATTTGCAGGATAGATAGCTGTAGTCTTGCAAAAATCTTGATAATCTTCTAACGTCATAGCTGCGCCTTTCATATCCATAAACTCCTTAATGTCTTCCATTAGCTTCATGCAGTTTCTCCAAATTATCAAAGTAGGCTTTGTTATAACCTCTTTGCCACTCGCGAGCCTGCATCGTGTGTTCCTTAAACGGGCAGGCCGTCACAATAATGGTTGCAGTATCAATCTTTCGTGTCCATTGTTTAACACTAGAAAAAGCTTCATACCCTTTATTATACTGTAAGGATAGAGGGGGATCATTCTTTAACTTTGGTGGTCTTTTTTGTCTATACATAGTTTATCCTGTAATTGTGATATTTTAACATTGTAACAATCTGCTTTTATTTTAAAGCCGTTACTGGGATCAATCTCTCCCTTACGCATCATCTCTGCTGTATCCATGTAAGTTTCTTTTTCTATTATACCTAAATACCAACCAATACTCAAGTCATGTTTAACTCGTACAAAAGCGTATGCGTCACATTTTTGTCTAGTATTGTAAGCAGAAACACTACAATCATAGTGTGGTAGAGGTTTAACACTTGTGCTTTTTGTTTTAACATCTACAGTTGAACCATCGCTTAATACAATATCGTAGTCATATGTATTATCTACAGTTCCACCCAAGCATGTTTGTGCTACTTCCTCACCAATAAACCCAATTAAATTCCCCCTTCCTTTTGATATTGAATTACGTAGAGTACCAAGCTCTTTAGCTTTGGTCCTAGCCTTGTCAATCATTTCAATGGTTATCTCTACGCTTTTCATTTAATTTCCTTTGTACTACCTTTAGCCTTAACGACTGGTGATGTCCACAACTTCGCAGACTCCTGCCGTGCAGGCGAGTTCTTGTGATCCCGAAGTGTTGTCTTCCATTTCATAATCTTTGAGTTTAGACCAGTCAATGTTTTTCGGCATCGCTTCTTTAAGCGTAATATACTCAGACTCAGTGCAATCCTGATACGGAGCTTGCTTATAAGAATGTTCAACGTGAGGGAGGAAACTAACGCCCGAAATGCTGTCAAAGTTTTCATAGACCCAATCTCCTACCTTTAGCCATTCTTCTTCACGTACACTGACAGTGATAGACGGCTTGTGTTCGCACCACGCATTTTGATATACCTTCCACAATTCTAATTGTTCGATGGCTGACATATCATCTCTACACACAGCACTTGACGGTGACTTCATAGGAAAAGAGAACACTGTTGTGCTTTCGGGTTTCATAAAGTCTGGTTCAGCAGGAATGCCAGAGTCAATCATAAACTGTGTCATAGGGTCTTTATTATCTGCACGTACTGTACGTACATAATGTGGATTGTGGCGGGCGTGAATGCCGGACGCACTATCTACAAGCTGTGACACAGTACCGGAAGGCTTAACGCAGGTGATTGCGGCAGACTGTTGAATGCCCATCTCAAATGCAATCTCTGTGTTAGTGTCAATGGCTACTTGTTTTAATTCTACAAGCCATCTGTTTGTTTTTGCTAGACCGTCTGAACCATTAAGAATGTTGTGATCCATAATACCCGTTAAACTTACACCCAACAAACGCTCTTCTTGTGTGTTAGTTTTCCAGATAGAACGTAGATACTTAAAGTCAGTCATGCAAGACTGAAACGTACCTAAGATTGTAGCATGTCTCACCTTTTCTTTGAGTGTCTCTAGTGTATCTGTAGCACGAACAACTACCTCAGATAAATTACAGAATTGATATGGTCGCAGAATAATCTCTGAACAGGGATTAGTACCCCACTCAATAGGCTTATTGTTTTTAGTCTCTAGCTTTCTGCGACCATTCTTAGCAGCCTGTTTGTGTGCTGCTTGTCTGTTGAAGATGCCGCGCTCACCTGACTTACTCTCATATAGTGAGTGCCATTCAGAGAAGAATACTTCCATCGTAGGCTTTGTCTTGTAAGACACAGAGTTGTTAGCCAGCGCACGTTGCGCCTCATTGTTCCACCACTCACCTGACTTAGCCTTACGCATAGATGCGTCACTAAGATTAGATAGAGAGATCAATGCGCTTCTACGTACACCACCTACAACTACAATCTCGCCAATCTTACACATGATGTCATGTGCCTCAACGGAGAATAATCTGCGTCCTGCTGCACCTGTAAATTTTTCAATGCAGAAGTTAAATAAGTCTTCAAGAGGTTCCGGTCCAGATGCCCTGCCGCCAAACGTCATAAGTCTGGCACCCGCTGCTCTTACTCTGCTTATATCCCATTTAGGAACTTGTCCAGCATACAGACATGCAATGAGTTCACGTAGTGCCTTACACCAACCGGCCTTACTGTCGTCAACGACAATGACTGTGTTGCTGCTATGAAAATCTTCATTGACTACGGGTAGCTTGTCTACGCTCTCACGCTCAACGCTGAAGCCTACACCTGTACCACACATTAGAATGTACATAGCCTCATCAAATGAGCGGGGGCTGTCTACGGGAATGTAACTACAGTTGTAGCTGCCTACGTGACAACGATCCAAAGCTGGGCCAGCAGTCATCATAGCTCGCATCGAAGGCATGACGCCTAAGTTTAGAACGGAGTCCTCTACCTCAGACAGAATCTTTTTAGCTTTCAGGTAGCCAAATGTATCATAGATATAACTACCTACGTAATCAAAGTATCGACTGACTGTCTCTTGCCAATCTTCACGGCGTCCTTCTTCTTCCTTCCACCGTGCGTAACGGCTGAGTGCAATAAAGTTTTGATAGTCTGTAGGTAGCATATTTCCCATACTAATTCCCCGTCTGTGTTGTTTTGAAGCCTACAATTGATAGGCCGTTAATGTCGTAGATAATTTCGGTGAAGGTACGCTCAAGCTCTATGCCTACATTCTCATCAGATGGCATAGGATATTCTTCAGTGTCAACCTCCACCGTAATCATCATACGAACTTTCATTGTTTTTGTAGTGTCCCAATTAACTTATTCAGATACCACTGTGCCTTCAGTAAGTCTTTCACAGGGTCTTCTGCATGTTTGAACCTGTATCGGCTAACATATTTTAGTATGTTGCCTTTTAGGTATCCTTCAAATTCAGTCATGCCCATAGACTCTTGTAGTAAGTCTATAGTTTCCATACCACTCATATTGTAATGGTCTGGGTTGTTTATCTCATCTTCGCTCACTTACCAAACCCCACAGAGATTACGTTTCCGTTTGTTGTAAAGGATGGTTTTGCTTTTGTTTCTTCTTCAGGTGTCTGGTTCAAGAGATATTCATTGTCATCTTTATTTAGTCCGTTAATGACTAATTCTCGTGCCATATTATACACCTCTTCATTCTGTTCATAGAGATGAATGCTGGCAGATACCATATGAAGAACATTCTCCATCTTCTGTTCGTCTTCCGGTGAAAGACCATTGTCATCGTGGATGATTGCTTCTACGTCAATGTCACCGGCCCATCTACCGTTATCTTCGATAAGAGGTGTGAACTTGAGGTAGAAGCTATCTTCCGTGAAGGAGTCTTTGAAGGTAGTCATTTTCGTTTAGTCCCTTTGAAGTCGATGAAGGATGGTATAGCGTCGTTTGGTTCTTCTGTCAACCAGTCTTCTGGTATGATGCGGTCGTAGTATTTAAAACCTTTTTTGGTACACCACTGACCGTAGGTATTTTTTGCACCTTTGTAAAGTTTAGCTTTACTGTTAGTAAAAACAAAACGAATATCCAATTCAGGATGCTGCTTCTTAATCTGCACATGCTTACGTCTGTCTGGGGATGTGAATAAACCTTTAGTCTCAATTATAATATTGTTATTGAGTACGAAATCGGGGGTATAGGTTCTGTAAGATAAGTCTTCCCATTCAATCTTAACTTTTTCATATCGGTATTTCTGTCCGATAATGTCAAGACTTTCGGCAACCTTTACCTCTAAGCCAGACCTGTACCCCTTCTTTCGAGCAGCACGAAACTGCTTTCTATTCATCAGTAAGACCAGAAACTCGAAGCAAACTTATGCGCTGGTCGGAATGAACTGTATCCCAACTTCACCATTTCTTGTTGAATGGCTGCATCTGTGTCGCGTTTAGTTTCCATCAAACTACGTAGCATTGTAGTTCGCCTTTCGTTGTACTCCTTTCGTGCTGCCGATAATTCTTCCTGTAGATTGTCAACTGTTTCTTTCAGTTGTTCCATAGTAAGATCATCGTATAATTCAGTCATTGTATTTCTCCTCAATGTGTACGTAGTCCACCTCTGGTGGCTCTTTAGCGGTAGAGGGTATTGATGGTCTTGTGATTAAAGACTTGTAACAATCCCTCTTATAGTCACAGAATTTACACGCTGAATTTAAAACTGTGTTTCCCGTTGGCTTTCTCCTGTAGTACTCAGGCACTGCCTCAAAGGATCGTTCAAATTCATTAACGTCTAACTTCTGCACCTTATCTTGTAATGTAGTAATTTCTTCGTCAATGTCAAGTTCATTTGCCTCAACATATTTGAAGTTTCCGTTGGCTTTGTTTACTACCCACCAGCCACCAGCTTTTTTATCTAAGCCTTTAGCATAGCCTGCTAGTTGTCCTACGTAGCCAAATGAATCTCCTTTCTTTAAGGTTTGGAAATCAGAGAACTTGTGCATATAGGACCACGGAGAGGCAGACTTAACGTCGTCAACAGCACCGTCGATACTAAGATCAGTTGTACCTTTAATGATGGTGCCATCTTCTAATTCAAGTCTGACCTCTTCGCTGTCCGTATATTCTACACCAGCCTCAGTAAGAAGACCTTTAAAGACGGCTTCCACAATATCACCTAACATCATGTTAAGAATAAATGTGGTAGGTAGTGACCGTTCAATATCGGGTCTGTTCTTCTGATACCAAAGCTGGCAATATGGTCTGCCTATATTAGACATACGTAGTCTAAATGCTTGCTGACCACCCCCACCGAACTGACGCTCAAGTGAATCACGAACACCGGATACAATTTGTTCGATGGAGGAATGAGACATCGAAGTCTTGCCATCACGTAAATCCGTGAGTAACTTATGTAGTGTCAGTTCAGCGGGGTGATTCATTTAAGCAGCCTCCTCAGAGGCTACGTCAATGAACTCGTCCACTAAATCCTTAGTGGTATCATCAACATCATCTACATTATTCTCGTCCCACTTACTGAGTACGTAGGAGTTGTGGTCCTTAATCCAATCAAGAAAGTTAGTGAAGGTATCTTGATCGGAGTCCAGTAGATCAATCTTATTTTTAAGATCGAGTGCCACACGAGGTAGATAGAAGCTGTCACCATTTGGCAATGGCTTTTCTTCAGTTGACAAGACTATGTTGTAGCTCATTGGAAGCTGCTGCATCTTGTACAACTTATTGAAAGGTGCATTAACAGAGGTGTAAGCCTCATTGTTATTGACCTCCCAAATTGCTGGAAAAGGATCGGGTGTAGAGACAGGATTACCCTCTGCATCTACGGCGTCCTTCACTGTCAATGTACCGAAGATAGCCCGTGTTCTTTTAGTAGCACGGATAACCGACTTGACATTATCAGGAACTTGATTCCAATCTTCAAAGTACTGATTTGGCTTACCACAGTTGAAGCCTCCATCAGTATCCTTTAATTCAGACTTCAAGTCATTAGCCATCACGGTCTTTCGGAACCTATTAGGTTTATCTCCATCGCCCATAATGAAACGCTTGTAGAATACACGCTGCATGAAGGGTCGAAGGGTTACGTTGGAAGAATAGATTTTCTTACCATCCGCAATAGGCTCTTCAATGCGGAAGCTGCCTGCTTCAACGACTTCCACATTGACCTTCTTACCTTTGATGTCCTGCTTTGCAGAGATAGGCTTGTGTTGCAATGCAAGACGCATGAGGGAAGAGGTTTTAGATTCCGCATATGGAGTACCCATACCTGCAAGCAGTGCAAGTTCTGCGAAGTTAGTTGTGTTTAGATTTGCTAGTTCGTTCATAGTAACTTATTCTCCTGTTAAGGTCCGAAGTTATATCAGGTGACATCTTTGGTGTCAAGCCAATTCGGTCCTATTTTTGCCTCTAAAAGTAAAGGCACGTTGAAGTCAATACCCCACCTCAAGTCGATGAGGTTTTTCAGATTATCATTTGTATTATCAATCACTTGCAGGGCATACTCCGTTTCATCTGGGTGTACGTCCAGCACGATTGAGTCATGCACCGTGTTAACAATGCAAGTATTTTTTCCTTTCAGTTGGTTTTCAATGTGGATTAAAGACAGCGGCACAATGTCTGCCGTAGCAAACGACTGCACAGGATAATTCTTTATCTGTGTGAAGAATGTAGGTGTACCGTTTGCCCGTCTTGTTACGTCAGGAAAAGCAAACTGCCTACCGGAAGGTGTACGTATGTGGCCTTCATTCAGAGCTTCTTTGGCAAGCTCTTTGTGCCATCTGGCAATGCCTCTGTACTTATCTCCAAAGTGTTCGTAGTACTTAGCCTCTGCTGGTGATCTACCGAAGCCTGTTGCTCCGTAGAGGGGTGCGAATGTATGTGCCTTCGCCTGCTGGCGTGTTGTAGGCTGACCCGCATCGCTGATAACCTGCGCTGTGTAGGAATGTACGTCGAAGCCATTTGTTACCTCCTCTATGGCTAGTGTGTCTTGTGATAGAAAGGCAGCCACACGGAACTCCAGTTGTGCAAAGTCTGCCTCAAGTATACTACCACCTTCCCAACGAGACACAAAGCATTTCTTCACGGGGAATGTTCCCCCGCGAGGCATGTTCTGCATGTTAGGATTGCGCCCAGAGAAGCGACCAGTAGATGTGATTGTTTGTGTAAGCTGTACGTGCAGCATATTGTCTGGCTTTGTGAAAGTGTCAATACCACCAACAAATGAGGACAGGTAAGTTTCAACGGCACTCAGCCGAATGACCTTACCAATAAACTGTTCAGCTACTTTGTTCTTAGTTCGTACCGCAGTAGCAGCCAACAGAGTTAGGTCTTGCTTGTTCGTACTGAAGCCTCCAGCACTAACCCACTTTGGGTTGGGTGCCTTAAACTTTAGGCCCGCTATTTCATCCGTAGATGTGTATAGGTAGCCCTCTGCATCACACGTAGGACACTTAGAAGGTTTAGCAAACGGCTGACCATTCTTCTTCATCTTACGTACCTTACCCGTGCCGTAGCAAGCTTTACACTGCTTCGCCTTCTTCTTATATATAATCTCAGAGTGCTGCTTCACACAGGAGTTGAAGTCTGTCTTACTCATGTAGTCATCGAAGTTGTCAGCCCAATTCTTTTTGTCGTAAGGCTTACGAGAATAGATTAGCCACGATAGCTGTTCAGGACTGTTGAGGTTGAGTGGGTAGTCACCCATAACGTCTCGCGCTATGCCATCAAGTTCATTGATAAGGTCGTTACGTTCTCTGTTGAACTCCTCACGTACCTCACTCAATACATTTCTGTCAACGGCTATGCCTGTGCGGTTCATACGGGCGAGAGACTGAGTTACCTGATTACTTAGGGTCACTGTCTCAAGTAGTGTACCTTTATCGTTGGAGAGTAAACGACGCCTCTGTATATTAGCTAACTCCTGCGTAGCTTTCAGGTCAGCAATCAGATACTCTGTAAGTTCAGCGTGTGGTATGTCAGCCACACTGTAGCCCTGCTTCAGATAGTTGTGCAGTGTGTCCTGCTTCTTCACTGCAAGATCGTATCGTTCAGAGCAGGCGTCTAGTGATAGGGGAAGTTTCTGACCCTCTTGCAGAACATACTCCGCAACCATTGTGTCCCAAATGGCACCATCATATTGAAAGCCAGTCTCCCACAACCACGTCAAGTCATGTACTAGATTGTGACCAATCAGAACAGTACATTGCTGAAGTATGCGGCGTAGTTCCGTAACGTCGTCCGATGGCTTTTCCGAATGGTTGAAGGTGTAGACATGATGTTCTCCTGTATCAAATAAAACACCCACCATCACTAATGCGTTGGTGGGTTCGTAGGGATCAAGATGAAGCTTGCCGCCTCTCTCTGTGACAGTATTCTCAACGTCGAGAACTACCTTCATGTTTCTCTCCTAATGAATTTTGTCATCTTCATCATACTGAAGAATTAAATCCCAGAAGTCAATGATGTTTTGATACGCCTGCCATAAACGCATCATCTCCTCTTGACTGAAACCGTAGCCACTAGTCTGCTGATGCCTAATCAACTTACTCAAGTTGTATAGCATCTCTACTTGAGGTGACATATTTGTGTGTCTCCTGTTGCTACATCATATAGGCCGTACCTATTTTGATTGATGCTATAGTACACTTTGTTTAGTCCTGCTGTTTTAATAAAGTGCATACAAACATAACAGGGTCTAGCCATAGCCAACCTACCGTTAGCCATCACTCGACACACATAAAGGTCTAACCCGGCAGCATTCTCAATGCCATATTTAAACAACGCATGTTGTTCAGCATGTAAAAATGGATACTGAGTTAGACCTTTTAATCTGGGATGTGTCTTGTAGCTATTTATCCCAGACGATACGATATGGCGGTCCACCAGAACAGCGCCCAGACGGAACCGAGCACTGCTACTACCGCCAACGCCTTCAGAAGCGAGTGCAACTGTTCTCGCATGTGAGAAGTATTTACGTACATTTTTCAACTTTCCTTTCTCTCTTTATCATACGGGATCATTTGAGAGCGCATGATATCAAATATCTTTGCCCTCTCCTCAATGTCTGTATGACTACACAATTCCTCCAATATGGACTTGAAGGATACGGACCCCTCAACAGTGGGATCACCATCTCCTATGTATACGATAACGTCGAAGTCTCCCGCAGGATTTAAATCCACGTAAGTTTCGATGTTAATATTCTTCACGCTCTTGCTCATGTACGAACTCCATTATCATTGGAAAGACTTTAGCAATTTCAGTTGCACACTGAGTGGCTAGTACGCGATGCTCCTTCTGAGTGGAAGGGTCAGTACGTAATTCCACATAGTGAATCCAACTACGTAGAGTACCATTTACATATAGTCTAGTCCGTGTCAAGCCCTCCGGCAGCAATGCTCTTGCTTGCTCTTTGGCTATGTTCATTTTCAATGCCTGATCGTAGAGGCTGAACGTAAGGTTTTCTACGTCTGTTTGAGCGCGCTTCCACCACGCCTCAGTGGCAACGTCTGTGTTAGGTAGGGAGTTTTGCCTGTTAGTGAGGTCTTGCACTCTGGCCTCCCTAAACCCATACACAGTTTCAGTGGCTGCATATCGTTGAGAAAACTCTTGCAGAGAAAACGATTTGTGGCGTATCAGTTGTCTCGTTATATCTCTTGAAGACATTATATCAAGACACACATTAGCCATCTCGAATGGCGACCAGTGCTTGTTTCTAATGAGATAACGAATGAGTTTCTCATTATTGATGCCACTAATTTGTGACGCTGGGTTCGACACACGGGCATAGTAGGCGACGAGATCAACTAGATTTTCGTTTACCGATTGCCCTTCTACTGCCCGTGTGAAGCTCGCTAATTGTACTTCAGACATTTGCCTGTTCCTTCTTTAATTTGTTGGCGTCCCCGATAGGACTCGAACCTATGACCCACAGCTTAGAAGGCTGTTGCTCTATCCGACTGAGCTACGGAGACTTACTTTCTGGTGTGATGTATGTCCACATACGAATGTAGAAGGATGAACCTAATCTGTCCATCTCTTCTTTGGGATAGCCGTTGGCTATCACCCATTCGTATATGTCTGACACAGAGTCAACGCCGTTGTTTGGTATAGCTTTAGGAAAACCATACTTCCAACCTACGGGAACGTCTACGTAGTATAGCTTCTGCCTGCCTTCCTTAATCCACGCAGCACTGTCTACCTCTTTCCAGAAAGGGTTAGTCATGTGACTATGCCAGTTGGAAGTGCGGCGCATCAATGAAGGGTCTTCTGCCTTCTGATCTACGCTTATCTACGTAGGAGTTCATAGCGTCCTCCATACTTCCTTCCCACACACGAATGTCAGGCACATTCCACGCTGCACCCCAACAGATACCTACGCCCTGTTCGATTGCTGCCTCCTTCATTGCGTCAGCAATGTCATCATACAGGTTAAGTTCCCACGATCCCCGTGAACCTACATAACACATTAGGTCCACTGCGTCTCCCGTAAGATGGCGAGACTTCATTGTCTGTGATGCACCAGATTGAACAAGCTCCTTCTGTCTAGCCAGTGTGCGTACACCCTCAATGACTCCGAAGTCTACCTTCGTAAGAAGGATGGCACCCTTTACTACGGCCACCAGTTCAGGCTTCACGCCCTCAAGATTCTTTTTTGACCGTGAGCTTAGTGCGAAATCAACCATCCATCTTCTCCGTAGAAAAAAACTTAATGGTATCCCAACGAATGAATACTACATTCTCGTTTGGGATATCAAATTGAATGCCCTTATCAGCATAAACCATAGAAGATACATTATCTACAGTAAGGCTTTCGGGTTGGTCACTCTTTGGGTTTACTCCTGTAGTTACAACACGAACTCGCGTTGGTGGGTCATACAGTTGACGTAGGCGGGGTGTCTTAGTTGCGGTAGTTCGTTCAGCCATTAGTGTTCTCCATTATGCTGTGTAGCGACCAACTTTGTAGTCGAGGTCACAATGCACTATGCCGTGCCACCCCGTCAACTTGTTTTTAACTACGTTAAGATGACGTTGCGTGTCTTCTTCGTCCTGCCCCTCAACGGGAGGGTTCTTAGCAATAAGTAACATGAGGTCAGCTTCCGCTGCCTTACCCGTCCTACTGCCTTCCATCATACTCTGATTGAGTACGACTTTATTCTCTGCGTCTGCTGATAGCTGAGACATGTAGAGGACTGCACAGTCATACATCTTAGCTATCTGTCGGGCATAGATTGCGTTAGCCTTCAGTGCTTCATCCATACGAGCGAAGCCACCCGTCTTAGCGAACTTGTCACCCATATCCAGTATGAGTACGTCCGGCTTGAATGTCTTACATAGTGTCTCAACCCACGCCATATCTTTGCCTGTTGAGTCCTTAATGTAGACACGATCCTTCATCATCTGCCACTTCTGTAGTGCAGTCTCTTTATTCTGGCTGATGTTGTGTACGTCCTTACCCAACGCAGCGGTGAGGTATCTAGCGCCAACACGGTGTGCGCCTTCCTCATTACAAAGTACAACACACTTTGCACCCTGATCCGCGAAGCCACCCGGACCACACACAAGACTTGCGTGAAAGGATGTCTTGCCGGTGTTGGGTCTTGCCCCAATTTCCACAAGATGACCACCGTTGATGCCCGGAACCTTACGTGCAAGCGTAGGAATGTTGAATGACCATCTAGTCTCCAAAGCATTCTTAGCTAGTAATGACTCAAGAGATATGTCTTCCCACTCCACACGTAACTGAGGTAGGAAATTGTCTTGATGGTTCTCTAACAATTCACGCAGTGGTTCGAGGCTAGTCTCCGTACCATTCACATAGTCAAAGCCTAAGTTGGCAATGTCCTCACCAACTACCTGCTGAAACATTTTTATGAATACGTCTTGTGCTACGTCTGAACCCATAGGGTCTTGACGCCTGATCTTATCAAAGAGGGATGAGTACGCGGCCTTCTGTGCTGTAGTCATCGAAGGATTGTCAGCCATAAATATGGCCTCAATCTCATCCGGCTGCACAGCCCTGCCGTAATTCTCCATAGCTTCGTCGATAGATTTCTTTATCTTCTTACCATCAGATGAGAAGATGCGGTCAGGACATTTGGCTCCACGATGGTCATCGTAGAACTCTTTGTCCATCAAAGAGCGTAGTATTGCTAATTCCATATGAGTCTCTCCAACTCGTTTAGATCGTCAGTTTTACCATATTTAAGATCATCCAACAAGCGCAAAACCCGCACCTCTGGTATGCACGATCTTAACTTCCCCGCTATCTGAAGTGTCTTAGGTAGAGCGTCGGGGTCGAGAGCGACGATTACTTTATCGAAGCGGGAGAGAAACACGGTGTGTAACTCCGATAAAGATGTTCCGAGTAGGGCTACTCCCACTCTGTCGTCACCCCCGACCACATACGCGCTGATGCAGTCCTCCACCAGCACAGCCACCTTACCACGACCTTTGTGGTATGGCAACCCCGAATCGTTGTATCGTTTCCATTTAGGTAAGCGGTGGCTAATCGCGCGCCCTGCTGCATCCACCAGCATACCATCTGAAAACACCTGAAATACAACGCGATGATCTTTAATGTCATACATCACATGCTTCGTGTCAATACCCCATTGATCGCACCACTGAACTAATTCAATAGGCTTGTCATACGTAATAAAGTTAGGACGAATAAATTCCGTTACCGTTGCACGTGTGATAGGAGCAGACTTGTTTAGCTTATTTAATCTCATTACAATATCGTCAGCGGTCATACGGAGTTTAGACCTACCCTTAACATTGCAGCCTGCTTTGTAACAATTCCACAGTAACTCACCACCTACATTGCTGGCTGTGAATGTCTTAGACCCCTTACATACAGGACAATCTAGTCTTACAGACCTACCCACAGCTAATTCTAAATCTTTTATGTAATCTAATATGTTCATAGTATCTCTCCTCCTAAGACTAGTAGAGTTACAATATATAAGGTTTATATATATACATTATATATCTCTACTCTCCGGCTTGTACCAATCTTTTAGCACGTATCTTTGTGGTGTGCAACCCCTTTTTTTATTACCCCCTACTTTTTAATGCCTCCGTTGCACCCTTCAACGTATTTTTTAGGTATGGGCTGAGTGAGGATGGTGTTGTGTGACCCGTAACCTGCATTATTGATGTAACAGGTACACCATTCTCCACCATTTCAGTAGTACCCGTGCGTCTTAGGTCACTTAACCACATATTTGTAGGCAAGTCAGCAGCCTCAAGTATTTTCTTAGCTACACGTGATACATCTGCACGTGAATAAGGGTAGAACTCACCATTAGCAGGGTGTACACGTGGTGCCACGTAAGGTTGGAAGCCAAAGTCCTCATACTGCTCACTCAACATTTCATGTAGCTTATCCTCTATTGGAAGGTATACAGTTGCGCCCCTCTTAGTTTGTAAAATAGTAACCTGACGTGCTTTAAGATCAACGCAGTCCCACGTAAGTAGTCGAAGGTCATTCATCCTCTGTACCCACGCATACCCCATATGACATATAAGTCCAATGTTGCGCCACTCCCAATTATCATAGGCTGTGAATAGAAATTGTTTGACCTGATCCTCCTTCCACATTACACGTCGAGGTTGTGGGGTTTTAACCTTCACACGAGAGAATGGATTACTCTCTATGAGTAAATTATCTAGCGCATGATTGAACAATACTCTTGCAACACGAATAGCCTTTGAGCTAACATGCAACCCATGAGCATTCCTTATCCCATCGTATATGCCTTTAGCCTTCTGCACGTTCACTGTACTTATTTTACAGTCACCACTATGCTTCGTGAGTACACCAAACATATACTCATAATCTTTGGTTGTCGTATCAGCCAAATCACTGAAATTGCTATACACTTTGTAGTGTTCCACAAGTGCAGACACTTTGTTAGAACTACTAAGCTTTTTAATTCTGTTGGTCTCATCCCAATCCTCCATAGATTTAAGGATGGGTTCGACTATTCGTTTAACCATATGAACATTGGCACCAAACGTCTTTCTCTCCGCTATGCCAGCATCAATGTACTTTTTAGGCGGGTAGAAACGGTAGCCGATCCTCCGATTACGATACGTAACCTTCGACACGTACTTAGGTAGTTCTATTGTCATGTGTTTGATAACTTTCTATCGCCACGTGTGATTACACCTTTTAGTACACGTTTCACATTTCTGTAGGACAACGTGAAATGTAGAGTACCCTTTATAATCTTATATGTGAAGTCCCTACCCCCTTTCTCATTGGTGAGCTTTAACTCCTCTCCAATTACACTTAGAGGTTTGTCTACAGGTTCAAGCCAGTACCCCGTGTACGCAGACCACTTAGAGTACTTGTACCTAATCTTAACAGATTTAAGTTTAGGTCTTATGAAGACATCCTGAAGATTTTCACGTCTCACAATGTGTCCGTATCGCATTAGTCTACGTATCCTTCCACGTATCGTTTCTTTCTTCCATCATTAACAGCCAGTAGTCGGGTGGCCTCATGCCCAGCCACCCTAATAGCCTCACCGTTGTCAGCCACCCAGATGTTTCTCTCCTTCCTGCTGACAAACTTATACACAGTCACGCTTGTATCATCAGTGATGGCTGCGTAACCTGCCCGTCGGGGTCTTTCAATGTGTGACATACTACGCCACCTCCACTTCAACGTCATCAGTAAGAAACAGATCGAACTCGTATGTCACGGTCTTACCATCCTCCATATTCTTTGAAGTTATGATAAGCCTCTTAGTAGTAAACGTAGCAGATACTTGTGTCTCAGACAGCTTGATCTCGCTTACTCTGTGTATGAACGTGTGCATTAGTCGTCCTCCTCATTGTCCCACCAGTACGGTGCGGCTGTGTAATTCCATTTAGCAAAGTGAGCCTTCTCACCTTTGTAGTATGCGCGATATGCCCCAACAGGATCACCCTCCCGTTTGTATTCATCCGGCATACATTGTGGTATGTCAGTGAGATGACCGAATGGCATATTCTTAGGCTTGCGACACAGCATAGGTACAAGACGCTCTGTGGCATGATCCTTACCATACCTGCGATTGTACTCATCCATACACTCACCCATCAGTGTGTATAGCCACGTATAATTCATACTACTTTCTCTAGCCCACACTGCTGATGGATGATTGACGTGTGTCTTTTTGTAGATGCCTTCCGGTGCATCCTCACCATCAAGTACATGATGTGCAGTAGACAGTAGCTGTCCGTACTCCAGTATCATCTTGACAATGTGCTTGTCGCAATGATCCTCCGCGCATTGCTTCGGATAGTCTGCTAACTTGAAGATGTTCATTCGCTTTTCTCCTTTGTCATAATACTGAAATCAGGATCATCAGTCAGTGATACCCACCTACACTCACCAGTTCGTTCAGACACCACACTAGCGAATGGTCCCTTCAGACTAGCATGACTGGGGGCTTGAATAGATGGCAGGGTAGCAACCCTTCTCCATTCAGCACCGTGTTCTCGGATGCGGTTCTTACCGTGTTGGCTTATGCCTTCAAGTAGTAGCATCATTCATCTCCTTTATTTTGCTACCCAGTATACCGTTGGCACGGTTGGCTACCTTACTTAAAGGCTCACCCCTACCCCCGAATACTGCCAGTGTTTTCTTTGGTGGTTCTTTGGTGGCGATTACATCCCACGTAGTGTTCTTCGGATACTCAATGAAGACACTCCAGAACTCATTGAAGGTAATACGCAGCTTACCTCCCTCTGCTAGTGCAAGATGTGCAAGCGTCTCAATACTGTTGTATTTAGCCATATGCTGTGACTCCTCAGTTGAAAGGTCGGAAAGGCATACGGCTTATGCAGTAGCTGAAACAGAAGCGTCCGATCTTGATAAACCGAATGCCACCCACACGTTTGGTTGCCACGTTAAACATTATCTTTCTTCCTCCACGTAGAATATGTGATCCCCGATCTGAGCCAACCTAACAAAGTTAGGTGACTTAGACCAGTAGGGTTGTACATATGTCGCATGATAATGGGTAGCCCCCAAATTCTCATACGGTGCATCATATGCTTCTTCGACGGCGGTCTTTGCTGCTTCCCACGCAACCTTATCACGGGGACGTTCAGGCTTACCATCCCAATAGAATGAGAACTGATGGCGCTGCTTCACCACAGCACACACATCATTTGGAAAGCCTGAATGGTACATCCTGTTGTTGATGACATGAACCACCTGACGTTGACCGTCAGGCGGTTGATTGCGAGCCTCATAGTACACCGCTATTGCGGCACACAGAAAAGCTGTTGTCAGCACGTGTGCTACCCTCTTTCTTTCCACACAGATAAACTCTTCTCCAGATATTCTACCTGAAATTGCAGTGTCTCATTCTCCACCACAAGTTTATCTATACGTTTGTTTAAATCACTTATCACCTCATCTGATACTACTTCAGACCTTTTAGGTTCAGTGACAACAGGCGGAGTAACCACTTGTTTGTCTGCTATCTGTGGAAACAATCGCGTATACCCTTCTTTGCGGAGAGGTAGGCCAACAGTTATACCATCAGCAATCTTGTACCACTTGCTACCGAATGGGTCTGTCTCACAGTTTATTCGTCCTGCTTCAGCATGTCTCCGCACCGTGCCTCCACCCACACAGAATATTTCTGTGAACTGTGTCATGCGAGCGAAGTTTTGTTTTGCATACTTACGCATTGTTTTCTTTCTCCTGACGGGACGTTTCGGTGGAAATACTAGTGTGTGTTGTTGATCTTCCATATTATTATCCTCAGTTGTAAGTGTGCGGTTGAATGAAGAACTTACGGGTCTTCTTACCCCATCGCAGTACGAATGCGCCTTGCATCTCATACCACGTAATGTCGTCAGGAACTGGCAGTTTATCCAATTCTTCTTTCCAATCTTGTAGTGTCATGTCTCTCTCTCCTCATTTAAGATAGAGGGCGGCAACCAATGCTGCCACCCCCATTGCAATCCATTCTACCGTCATGCTGCAACCAATGCAGACCAAGCGGGGTCTGATACCCACTTGCTTACTTCCTGCTCACGGCCAAACATCGTGACGGCTTTAGTGTCGTTGGTATTCTTCATCTCCTTTAACTTGAAACCATTACGCTCATCCGCATATGTAGCGTAGTTGGTGAAGGCACTATGCAGTGCAAACATATTGTGACCACGTTTGGAAGTCTCCTCCAGATACAACGTAGACATCTTCTCCACCTTACGTGGAGACTTGATGATACGCTCCAGAACATCCCGTACTTCAGTGAGGTCAGTCTCCCGATCAGCCCACGTTTGAAGTTTGCGTCCGTGCTGGTGGAAGTCTGTCTTTGCGTCATTCAATTCGTGGATAAAGTTATCCAGACTGAAGCCAGACGTGTTCTTCTTACGCACCTTACCCCAGTCACCACTGATGCAGCCGTTGGTGCAGAAGAAGTCTATTGCACCGAAGTAAGTCTGATTACTACACAGACCATCCACCCCGTGCAGGGCAACGATCCGCTGCGCCACATCAGTCTGATGTGACTTTGTAGTCACAGTATACCGGACGTTTGGCAGGGTAATATCCATCAACCCAAACGCGCCATTGCGCGCAGTCTGCCACTTGACTTTGGCATCAGCTAAATCATCCCACCGCAAATTATCTGTGATGGCTGCTTGTACCCGCCGAAAGAATGCAGGGTGTGGGTTGTTGGGATACGATGACCCCACGATGCCAACAGCCTCCCCCGTAGTCTTGTTGACTACATACTTCTTGCCGTGCAAGCGCGTCGGCTCAAACTCCACATTGAAGTTGAGGCTGTCAGGAATGTCACCAAAGATGCGGGGATCAACCCCGTCAAGAGGCATCTGTGATGGTGTAATGTGCATATCTAAAGGCATAGTAGTCTCCAATTTGAGGATAGCTGCCTCATCAGGCATCGAGAGCAAACCCCGATACGACCCCCGAAGTGAGGGGGTTTCGGCTATACGGCTAGTGTAAGTTGATTTTCCTCCCCCACACGCTGACAAATCTTATCCCAGTTGTCAAGCTTTGCCCTGAACCTCAAAGCATTCTCCTTCTTATCGAAGGTGGCTTGACCCAGCGTGACACCATACTCGTGAACATTCATAGTCCACTTGCCAGCAATCTTGCGGGGCTGTGTGCAATATACGTTATTCATAGCTTAGTTCTCCTGTTCGTTAGGAACCGGCAGTTCATCCAGTTCGTTTTTTGCATCAATGCTCGCTCCCGCACAGATCACTTCATAGGCATATTCGCCCAGCGCTTGTACTGCGATCATATGATCTATGAACTTGCACTTATCATCGTCCAGATGATCTTGTGCATGATCCTGATACTGGTAGTTTCTCCCGTGAATGAGGCTGTGGACCCCCTTCATCACTATCGTCAATTCATGTGTCGCTGTTAGCAGACGTTCGCCTGCCTTAGCGAAGTCAACGGGTGCGTTACCGTTGAGGTTAGGTCGTGCCTTCATAGTGTGTCTCCCTATTTGTATTTGGTTATGCAGTGAACGTGGAACGCCGACACGGCGTCACCCGTAATCAAACGCTTGTTCGCACGATTGCCTGCAACGTGGTGGCACC
>Ga0196887_1000131_pt1 | contig 35316 bp, 67 predicted proteins | sample VirMetDEL_Mar_31_FD_169094 | JGI IMG/M metagenome (GOLD analysis project Ga0196887, IMG submission 169094) | Aqueous microbial communities from the Delaware River and Bay under freshwater to marine salinity gradient to study organic matter... | ecosystem: Environmental > Aquatic > Marine >... | reverse complement strand
TACCACGTTTCAGTTGTGCCATCACTATTCTCATATACTTTAGTAAACTGTCTTGGTGGTGGTACCTCCTCAGCTAATTTTGGTCTTCCTCTACTCATTTGTCTATTTTATTTGCAATTAAACTCATAAATCCCATACTGGCAATTACACTTATCATGAATATTGTAAAGTTACCCATTATGTGAAGATTGCATAGTTGACATATTCATCGACTTCATCAATGTTGATTCCTATGCATCCAACATTTGAAATGCTAGTAACACCCCCATATCCTTCTCCGAATTCACCTTCAGCATTGTAGTGTTTAAACCTTCTAAGTGGTGCTACAAATTCATTTAAATAATAAACCGTTTCCCCAATTTCAAAGTAAAATTCACCTTCCTGATCTGGATGGATAGGGGATCTACCCTTATCAATAACTTTAAACTCTGCCATTATTTACTAACTAATTGACTAATAATTCCATACATCCCTACTACTACAGTTCCTAAAGCCATTACTGTAAAAGCCATTGCACTTTCTTCAGTGTTGAAGGGAATTAAATAATCATTAACTCCATAAATGAGGGTACAACCTCCAACAATCGCAATTAGGTTATTAATTAATCGTTTCATTATTTTGTAATTTCAAATTTAACATTATTGGGAACTAACACCATCTCACCTTTGGTTGGATGGGTAATCGAATTAGCTTTATCAAACGTTCGTTGAGCAGCTCTTGTTTCAAGTAACTTATAAGCAAGTGTTTTAATCACATAAGTGCCACCATTAAAACTAAACATCTCATTCTTTTTAAACTTAATCATGTTGATTGGGTTTTGGGTTATGACTGGCTGCCACCGCAACCTTACCCCGTAAAGATACGAAAAGAGGGTGGCAAAGCCACCCCCTTTCGTGATTGTTGTGAACAACCCATTATTCAGTTATCAAGTAAATGTGATACCTGGGATGGTCCATCCTTTACCTCCGGACCCTACAGAAGTTGTTAATGTATTATAAGCGGTCTGCACATTGGCCCCAAAAGTAGTACCTGTATCAAACGTTGGATCACTAAATCCTACTCCATCCCAAGTACTCGCAAATGGGGTAGATCCCATTCCTACATTATCAGGTAAAGCTGCCCCTTGTGCTGCCCATCCTATAAGAGTTTCTCCAATAGCGGTGTGAGAAAAACCACTTCCATTAAAAGTATTTGCGAATAAACTTGAGGGGTTTACTCCTATTAAACCCGCCATATTCCATCCCCCTATGTGGGGCATAGTTCCTCTTGCTTCTACCGTAGTCATAGAATTCCTAAATATTTGTTGAAAAGAATTGGAGAAATTAGCACCTGATACATCCCATAAATCAGCCCTAGAACCACTTATTAGATTAGAACATCCCAAGAAGGCTTGCCAAAAATAATTTACATTAGAAGTATCCCAAGAACTTAAATCTTGACTAAAATTAGGTTGAGCCATCAACATCCTATCTAAGGATATTACGGAACTTACATCCCAAGAACTAATATCAGGATTAAAACTTGAAGAAAAGAAAGTAAGTGAGGGATCTGATAAAGGGTTGGAGTTTTGAAATAACCACTTTAAAGAAGTAGCTCCTGATGTATTCCAGCTTTCTAGTTGGGTTAGTACTTCATCAGAAAATGAAGAATTCATAAACATTCCTATTAATGCGTCCGAATCGGAAGCAATTGCCAATTGAGGATCCCAGTTACTTATATCAGTAAGTGGAAGCCATGCTAATTTGGCTTGGTATTTATTCTCTCCTGAGAAAGCTATATTATACTCCCCATCAGAAGCATAGACATGTTTCAGAATAAGACTATTAAATCCATATGCCATTGTTACCGTTTCAGTATATGTTGTTACATCTTCCACATTGCCATCACCCCAATCAACTGTCACAGGGAGAGTAGGGCTTGAAAAGTTGGCCCAATATTGACCTGGGGTGTTGGTGTACATCCATACTTCATTAGTAGTTTTAGCATTCCCATTCCACTCATCGTTGGGGGGTGATATAAGTGTATTAATAGTTACATAAGGAGCAGATGGACCCGGTGGTGTCCCTCCTCCACCTGGTAGAGGTCCTCCCCCACCTGCAGCAGCAGATGATGCTACAGAAGAGTTTACAGTATTAACGGTGTTTAGGGTACTCAGATAGTTCTCAAAGAGTATAGTTTCCTGCATAAATTTCTTCCTCTGCTCCATTAAAGGGAGAGCGATGATGTCTTTCCTCTTAACGAATTGAGGCCATGGTTCAGGTTGGTATATTGGTTTCCACATATTTTTTAATTTTTATACTCCCTCCGGCGGGGTTTGTAATTCTTCTAGTTCAGGCCAATCAAAGGTTCCACCAAGTTCTTCAACTCGGGCTTGTAATTCTTCTTTAGTATCTAACCATTCTAGGTTAGGTTGACCAGTTGAGATTGTAACCTCATTTTCAATTTCCCCATAATGGAATACATCTACTCCATTGTGAGCCAGGAAATAACAATCCTTATGTGCGTGTGTGTTGTGTGACATTTTTTATTTTAATTTATTTTAATCGGGTTGTCTATCTTTATAGAAATCCCCTTGAGCTTTTGCTTCACGTTCTAACCCACCAGTTAATTGATCAATCAACATTTGTATGTCATCTAAACCTACATTAGGGCGACGATCTGATGGAGGCATATGAGTAGCAAATCCTGCTAAACCACTTCTCCCTGCAGGGAAAGGTAATTTATCAAATCCCCTTTCATAACCAAATATGCTCCTAAGTCTAAGTACTCCATCTTCAAAAACTAACCCAATCTTTTGAGCGGTTCTATCATTGTAAAGATCATCTCCAGGTTGCTTATCAGGGTAAATTACTACAACACTATCATCATAGTCAGCAGGTATTACTTTTACACCTAATTGATTTTCTAATTTACCTGCTAATTCTCCCATGTTGACTCCACCCTCTTCTTCACTGAGGTCTCCTGAGAAATCTGTGTCTACTGAAAAATCAGTATTGACATCTGGGATGCTTTCTTCGAATGCTCCCGAGCTTGATTCTTTGTCAATAGACATAGCAGACATTTCGTTAGGACTATATAAGTCCTCAACCATGAATTTTCTCCACTTACCTATAAATTCGTTCATTATGCTTTTTTAAGTTGGTTAGCAGAATATTCAGCTGTCTTACCATCTGCTTTTTTAACAGTATAACCCTGAGTATTGGATCCAAACAATCTTCGTGCTTTAGTAATTTCCATTTCCTCTCCCCCTGCTTTCATTTTTACTTTATCACCAACTTCAAACTTCTCCTCCTTAAGGATTTCGTCTAATACATCATCATTCCCCTCAACAAATGAAGGATTTGGACCTAATGCTGAATCAGGAGCAATATCCTCAAAATCAGGCTCAGACATTACGTCGTCCATTAGCTCTTGTTCTAAGCCTAACATTTTCATAGTTTCTACAAAGTAGAAATCAAATGCTTCTTTATCATCCTCCATCATAGCATCTTCCATCCCATCAATCATAGCTTCAGTACGAGCTGAATCATCAAGATCAACCATTAATGGTCTAATGTAGTTGTAACGAGATTCCATATCGTTGTCAAATGACTCATTTACCTTTTCTTTAACGTCTTTTATACGCTCTGCTTTAGATTCTATTTTACTTACAAGAGCATAAAGTGAATCCCAATCCTCTTGGGGGATAATGCCTTTAGCTTTTCCTAAAGCACTATCAATTAAGTCCATTCCCTTATAAATTTGAAGTCTAATATCATCAAGCTTACCCTCATTTATAAATTGTCTAAATGTATTTAATTCTTTCATTTTGTTACCCTTTAAGTTTAATATTTTTCCCACTTAGTGTAAATACAAACTTTACACCACCTGGAGATGTATATTCATATTTTTTATTTTTTTTAAGATAATTTTGTAACTCTTTAAAATGTTTTACAGTACCCTTACGATATTCTCCTGGCTCAAGATATTCTTTTTCATCAAATGTTACTTGTTGTACACCTTCGTTGTCATTCCCATCCACATGAAAATCTACAAATTCCTTAGCGGCACTTTTAATACCTTCGTTGATTACTTCTTCAAATAGCCTTCCTTCAGCTAAATATTTTTTTAAATCGAAATTGTCCATTTTATTGATAATTTTATTGATAAATATATGAATTATACATTCCCTGCTAAGGTTTTTGTGACAGCTTTACCACCAATTTTTCTAGTGTACCAACCATCACCTTCTTGCTTACCCTCAGGGTGTTCACCGTGCCATTCCAAGTCTTTTCCCTTAAGAATCGCACGTACTTTCTCCTCATCATTGATTACAGGCACACCTGCTCTTCCAACAAATGAATCAAAAGCAGCACCACTTATCTCAACGTAGTTACCAGGTTCATTTAGTTCCTTTGATTTTCTAATCAATAGATTTTTAATATTACTTCTATCACCATCGTGTCCTATTCCAGTATGTTTTACTCCTCTTGGTGTAATTTTACCAAAATAAACAACATCTAATTCAGGATCTTCATCTATATCAGCCGCTCTCCAAAATCCTAGTTCAGGAGTTAAGATATCAGAAGGAGATTTTATTTTTAAGTGACCTCCAATTGAAGAATAAGCATTATTTATTAAATCAAATAAAACTTGTTGTGCTTCTTCCTTCTCTTTACCATCTAAAGAAATATATTCCCCCTTGGGATATTCTTCTAATAATATATCTACCAATTTAATCATGTAGATAAATATTAACCAATATCTTCTGGAATAATTGTTTCAATTGCTTTTACAAAAACATCAAATGAAGTGCGGTGACCCATACCTTCAATTGGCATAACGGCCAATGACTCGCATCTTTCCACCATTTTAAACGTTTTTATAGGGTCAATAACGTCATCATCCATACCTAACACCACCACCCCGTTCATGGGATTTGAACCCGTTGTAACACCGTATGGTTCAAATGTGCGAGAATGGAAAGCTGGGTTAAAAACAATAATTGGAATGTCAAGTGCAGTTCCTATGGCACCGGCAAAATAACCTCCCATAGAAGAACCAATAATCATGTCATACTCCTCAGCAATACACAAGTCAACAATCTCCTCAAATGAATCAGGATCTTCATAATCGATTTCAGGAGCATAATAACCATCAAAACGATCCTTCAAATACTGCATTTTGGGACCTGTGGGTTTGCTTTCTAAGCCATGTAAATATAAAACGTTCATCTCTGTGTCTTTAAGTGCCCGCAACCGGACTCCGTGAATATACGAACAAAATCTTGCTTCTCCAAATATTAATTCATAAACATTAGAATTTCTTCTCTCGATGAAATTAATGACTCGCTATCACAAACTGAAATAATCTCGGCATCTGGGTTATACATTGCATAGATTTCACGTTCAGTTGGTGACATTTCGGATAGTTCACGTAATTCTCGTGACATTTCTATAACCTCGTGCATTTCTAACGAGTAAACCAGCCTTTTCATTAAATTTTCCATTAGAAGGGCATATTTTCGGTTTCTTTTTCACTAATAGGCTCTTGTTTCTCAAGAATCTTAGCAACACTAACCTTTTTCTTGAATTCAAGGTGCTCAAACTTAATCTTTTGCTTAACTATCTTTCCAAAAAATGCTTTAATAACGTAAAACCCAGTCCCGTTTTTCATTAACTCAACACTACCCATAAATCTCCCAAACATTCCAGTTTCTGTTAGGTGATAATCAAACCCACTATCATTATATTTATTGTGTTGAATTACCATAGTAAATGCTGTAAAAACATGTCCATATTGACTTCCTTTAATATCGAAACGAATTTCAACTTTATCAATCCATTCGTTATGCTTTAACAACTCTTGCGCCTCATTGATTTTTTCTGTAAACATCTTAACTAGGTTTTAATTAAACAATACGCCCGCAACCGGACCCCATAAATATACGAACGAAGAGATGAATCTCCACAAATTTAATGCGAAGCCTCAACAATTTGTACAATAGCAGGTCGAACATCCTCCCCTTCTGGGGAATGAACTAAAGTACTAATGATTCGAGCAACAGTCTCTGAAGTACAATGTCCTAAAACAGCGTCATCTAAGTAATCATCCCCTTTATCAAACAGAGACCTATTCAATAAATCAGTAACCATAACCTCCGCTAAATCACTTTCCCAAACTGCATGATCCATAGGATTATCATCAGAATACCTGATATCGCTATCAACATAATTTCCAGGACCGTATTGAACGGAAATTGAATATCCGTTAATAGCCATTACAAAACCTTTATTACAAATCGAAGTGAAATTTTTCATTACTTTATATTTTTACATTGGTTAAACACAATAACTACCCCTGTTAAATAAGCAGTCATAATACACGTCAACACAAGTGTTGGCATGTCGATAAATTGATAGATCATCATAATTGGATTTGTGGGCTCGCACCTCATTTACCCCGTAAAGATACGAAAAGAGGGTGGCAAAGCCACCCCCTTTCGTATAAACCTTTAAGATAATTTTTACCCTAATTCTTCTATTCGAGCTTGAATTTCCTCTTCAGTAAGAGGAGTACCTCCAAGTTCTTCTAATCGCGTTTCCATCTCTTCTTTAGTATCAAACCATTCTAGATTAGGAAGAGCTGTTGTAATTTCCATATCTTTTTTAATTTCACCGTAGTGGAAGGTATTTACCCCATCATGGGCTAAGTAAAAGCAATCTTTATGTGCGTGTGTATTGTGTGACATTTTTTATTTTATTTTTAATTATACTTGACCTCCGTCAGTAATTGTAAAGTTATTAGGAGCACCTGCTAATACCCCACGTGCGGTGGCTGCTGCTCCTGCACTGTATTGGATAGTCCCAGCACCTAATTCTATATTGGGGGCTGCGGTATTTGCGAAAGTTAAAGCTGACCATCCTATAAGAAGGGCATCATAGTTAGCAGTAGACATTCCTGAATTTGCAATGATATTTTGGAAGGTGAATTTAGGCAAAAATGGATTTGACCTAAAACCTGCATTTCTTACATCCCATCCACTAATATCTTGGTTGAATGATGTAGCTCCGTTAAACGCCTCATCAAATCCAGAATAATTTACCACATCCCAACTGCTAACATCTTGGTTAAAGGATGTTGCGTTTTTAAATACTTTTGTGAGATTACTACTTGACAAGGTTGCTTTTGAAAGATTCCAGCTAAGGGCTTGCCCTCCATTGTTAAAAGCAGTTGCTCCCTCAAACATACTATTAACTTGGGTATCTTCCATATCCCAACTGCTAACATCTTGGTTAAAGGCTGCTGCATTTTGGAACATTGCAAACATTCCCTCAACGTTACTAACATTCCACCCTCCGATATTTTGATTGAAACTACTAGCACCACTAAACATTTGATTCATACTCGTAACACTGCTCACATTCCAACCACTAATATCTTGATTGAAATTAGTAGCGGCGAACATAGTCCTCATGTTTGTTACGCTACTCACATCCCAAGTGCTAATATTTTGGTTGAATGAGGTATTATTAAACAAAGACTCCATACTCGTTACATTGCTAGTATCCCAAGTGAGGGGTTGACCACCATTATTGAACGAGTTAGCATTATAGAATATGTTACTACAATTACCCCCTACAACCCAACTACTACAGTCTTGGTTAAATGCGTTTGCGTTGATAAACATTGAAGAAAGGTTAGCTTGATCTACAGGAGGCATAGTCCACGTAAGAGCTTGCCCCCCATTATTATAAGCAGATGCTCCAAAAAACAACTGGGAGAGATTGGTTGCACTGCTTAAATTCCAACCACTAAGATCTTGGTTAAACGATGTAGCATTATAAAACATCGTTGTCATAATCTCCACGCTGCTCACATCCCATGCACCTAAAGGCTGATTGAAATCGTATTGCTGATAGAACATGTATGTCATATCCGTTACATTACTTACATCCCAACCTGAGATATCCTCGTTAAATCCTTCTGCTTGAGGTTTTAAGTAAGTGGAAAATAATCGGTTCATATCAGTAACACCCGTAGTATTCCACTCATTAAGAAGACCATATTGAGCTTCGGCAGCGGCTTGATCACTAAAGTATAAAGCTACTGCGGTAACAATAGAAGTATTATCTAATGGGAAATTAGGATTGGGAACAGGACCTCCTCCACCAGGTGCAGGACCGCCTCCACCTGCAGCAGCAACGGATGATGCTATTGAAGGGCTCAATGTGTTAAGAGTTTGATATGAAATCAGAGAGTTCTCAAATAGGAGTTGCTCTTTCAAATACTTACTTCTTTGCTCCAATAGGGGTAAATTTACATTATCCTTTCTTTTCACAAACGTTGGCCAAGGACCTGGACCATCAAATAGGGGACTAAACATTCTTCTGTTTTTTACTGTTTTTAAAATCTATTATAAATCCTACAAGAACCACCAAATTCATACCAAATGAAGCTAGTAGCTCATGTATTTCGTCATACATATTTAAAGATAAATGAACATGTCCAACCACCCAAAAAGGAATTGCTAGGTTTTGAGATACCCAAATTAAAGTAAACTCAATTAGTTCCCTCACTCTTAGCATTTGAAGCATCGTTCAATGTAGCAAACTCTTCTTTACTCAACCCATTCATACGCATATAAGTCTCAAAATCTACGTTTGGTGAGTTAGTACTCTTAGAGAAAGACATCCAACGGTGCTTGTGAGCTAAAAAATCTCCAATTTTCATTTCTTATTAAGTTTATCCTGTTTTTTCTGGTATTTGATATCCCAGATTTTTAGTAGGTGATATAAATAAGCTGCAAATGCTAATATTAAAAGGGCTCCAAATAGTTTCATCTTATAGTTCTTTTAGAAAGTGATACAAAAATATTGTACCCATTATAGGCCACAAAGCAATCATTGATACTCGCTCCCAAAACCCGACTTGTTGATCCACCGATCTAATTAGGAGCTCCAAAATGAGACTCACAATCAAACCTATTATCAAGTAGCATGTAATCATTATATATACGTATGTAGGGGTGGGGTGCGGTTGTTAAAAGCTTGCTTTAATTAGTACTCGTACGAATCATCCCCGTATTCGCCTTTACTATCTTTGAATTTAGATAGCAAGTCATCATCACTGCTATATACATCACCAAAATCATCTTGGAAATCAACATCGACTCCTTGCTTACGCAATTCATCCTTCATTTCGATTTCGATTTGCTCTTTTGTTTTCTTAGATTTGTTCATAAGGTCGTCTTTGAAATGTACGTGGGTCTTTATTATTTTGAAATACAATGCCGAATGGCAATTTAGTTGTATTTACTTTTTTGTTGCTGTCGAATATATAAGTAGGTCCTTCATATTCTTCAATATACGATTCTCTTTCTCCGGTTCCTAATTCACCTCTAAATTGATGAATTCTTCTTTTAGCATTGTAGCTTCTAAATTCATTTGCTGTTACTCTAAACCAATCTTCTAATTTTGGATGGTATATTTCTAAACACCTAGCTTCATTGAATGGAAACGTAAGCTTTATAGTATGGCCAGTTTTTTCAGACATGCAATTGTGTTTTTAGTGTTTGTATGTAAGATACCAACTCCTCCTGCAGCTTCCCACCTTTCGATGTTATCTTTTCGATCATCAATTAAAATGTGGTTTGGAGCAGCATGTTTTTGTTTGTTTTTAGAATACTCTAAATTCAATTTAACACCCAACTTGTGATTTCGAACCCATAAACGTTTTCCTAAACGTGAATTTTCAGATAGTGAAGGTGAGGAAAGCAATTCAACATCCTTATAGTTTTTAAGGAATTCAAATAGCTCCTTACCATCTTCCATCCATCCCATCCCAACCCAAAACCCAACACCTCGATTATCAATTTCTTTCCAAAACTCATCCATTCCATTTTTATCAATGAACTGCTTGGGTTTCCAAGGTGAGATGCTATCCGTGAATTGCTTTTCAAAATCGGTAAGCACCCCATCCATATCACAATAGATCTTGTAATTCAATTCGTTCGATTTTGTAATTGTATCCATATTTGATGTTTCTGAATTGGGCATCGTTGTAAATTTGTTTTGCTTCGTTTATATTATCGGTAAAATGGGGGTAACCGTGTCTTAACCCGACAAATACTCTAGCAAATTCATCCATTACATAAAACGGGTTACTACGTTCGTTTGCTATTTCTAAGTCGATTTCCTTGTTATCCTTCATTCATTCGTCTTTCGATTTCTTCAACTGAGAAATCAATTTGGTTGATTAAATCAGCTACGTCGGGGTGTAGGCTGTCTGAATGGTAGCGTTTGATGTTGGAAAGGGCCATCTGGATGTCTTCAACCATAGATTCTACTATTTGAAAGCTTTCTCTTGAATGAATCATGCTAATAGGAGATTATTGTTTTCTAAAAAGTACCAAAATCGTTCAAGCCACAATCCAATTCGAACTCCTTCGAGTTCATCATCCATTGTTAAACCCTCTTCTTGTGCTTGGGCTGCCATAACAATTCCGAAATCTGCTAGGTCACGTGCTTCATCAACACGACCTTCTTTAAGCACTTCACGTGCTTGGGCATAAACGCCGTCAATTGTAACTTTTTTCATACCATGAAGATACGAACGAAATCTTGAGATTCCACAAATCTCCGCAGGAAAGTTTTACTTTTAATCTATTGGAAGGACTTTAAATTTAGATAAGTGAGTATCATCTAAGTTAAAAATGAGATCACCTTTTTTATTATAATACTTCCCTTTTTGGAAAGGTAAAGTAAAATATCTAGGATGGGGGGTAAGAGATGCTTGGAAAACTTTTCCATTGAAGAGAAATTTTAAATTGTTAGGGTTAGGTTCTACTCCATGTTCAAAATAAAGTATAATTTCATTTTGCTCCTCCCATCCATAAACTTTAAAAGAGTTATTATCAATATAACAAAATTCTTCGTTTATCTTATCTTCAAATTTTAGTTTAGATATGGTGTAATCTATATTAGCATATTCTAGAGCCCATTTAAAAAATATCTCACAATACCATCCCTCTTTAATATTAGGGGGGTTGTTGTTAAGGTAAAAAGGTAAAGTAATTTCCATAGCAGAGATAAAATCTTCTATGATAAAACAATAAAAATTAGTAGCACACCCTTCTTTAGCCCATGGATTTGTTAGGTTAGGAGAAATTTGGATTTGATTTAAAATATCTTTAAATCCCTTATCGTCTAAATCTAGATCATAGTTAATATGAATTGCATGATTATACCCTAAACTCTCGGCTAACTTAAAACCTCTATAAGCTTGTAATAAATGAGCATATCCATGATCTGGGGTTTGGGCATTAATTTTAAGCTTTGGGTTATAACGGATTTGACTCCATACCCTCATTGCTCTGTTTGCTTTTGGGTTTTCTTTAGTATAGAGTACCCAATCAGATTTTTCTTGTATTTCTTCAGGTATTTTATAGTTGCCTACAAAGATTATAGGTAAATTTTTATCCTTAAGAAAATCTAATAATTCAAGGGCTATCTGTTCTTTGTGAGGGTTGCTTAAATGGGATGTAATTATTATACAAGAATTCATCAAAAATGAGTTTGGGGAACTTCATTAAGTGAATCTAATAATTGTCTTACATTTGTAATTGAATCAATATCAAAAGGCAAATCATTTGCATCTTGAGGTTGAACAGTGATACAACATTCTTCGGTAGCATTACAAGCCATTAGACCTGCTATCATAACCATTAATAATAACTTTTTCATTTTTTATTTAAATTTTAATTACGTAATTCCAAATCTAACTTTTTGAAGATTATAGTTAGAGTTAATTTCAATACCACTCAAGGCACGTGTATACATTGAAGCTATTGCTATTTTTCCATTATAAAAATTTGATGTTGCGTCGTGGCTTCCTATATATAAAGGATTGGCAGCTGTAATATTTGATAAATTTGATAAGTTAGTCTTAACTTGACCACTTGCCCCGTTTTTATAAAGTGTAATATCTGTATTAGTGAATACTATATCTACCTTATTCCATTCCCCATCATCAAATACGTTAGCATCAAATTTGGTAATGGTATTATCTATTACAGTATATACTGTAAATCGTCCGGTCCCTTCTACCGCAGTATAAACACTGATGCCATTATGACCTGTTCCAGTTACGGCATCAGCTTTATCAAGGATTCTACCACTATTTGTATTCCCGTTATTGTCAACCCAGAATGAAAGTGTAAATGAAGATTGAAATCTACTATTATTTGTTAGGTTCATATCAACATCGCGATTTGAACCATTAAATACAAGAGATCCACTGTCTGCGGGGTCAAATATATTGGCAACTGCGGCAGGTCTAATTGTACCGAAAAGTGTGGAATTATTTCCTGGAGATAAGTTGTACCATGTACTACTTCCACTCATGTACGATGGAAGGAAGCCGGCATCAAAATGGTAGTATAAATCAGATAAACTGATCCATTCGGGAATTAAATTAATAACAGCTATGTTATCACTTCCAGTAATGTTTTGAAGGTTTTCATAAATCGTATTTCCTTGATCATACCTGAGCCCTAAAAAATCATTTAAAGAGGAAGTATTTTCAAAGAGGCGAATACTAGGGCCTTGGGTTGCTTTATTTTCCATAACAGCAAATCCTCCTGCGGGGGGGTCAATACCGTTAAAAAATCCAGTAACTGATGTAGGTCCTGCACCTGGACCTATATAAAAATTGTCTGATCCTTTTTGAAAAGAAGGAGATGGAGGATTAGATGCTGCGAATTGAATGCCACTCATTGTAGTATATTTGGGTATAAATATTCAATAGATATGAAAAGTAATGATGTAATATGTTTACTTTTTATTATTTTAAAATATACCAAGGTGGTATGTCTGATTTTTTCTTAGGCAATTTTTTGAATGTCTGTACTTTAGGGTAAGTTACATCATACACCTCAATATTCCAAGTTCCATCATCATTTTTCTGAGATAGAGTACCTTTTTCTTTACCTCCAAATAGGTAAAATTCTATTGCTTGTCCTACTTTCATTTCTCTTAATTAATAATAATATACAAAAAAATATTGATGCAGCCAACCCTAAAGGACCAACATCAATAGGTACATTGTAATTTTCACACCATGGTGGTGGGTTTGGATTATCACATTGGTGAGTCATTCCTACTAACCCCTCATCCAAGTTACTATTTATACCTGGGTAATTGGTTAAATAAGGGTTATTTTCAAAGGCAGGGTCAGGCAAATATTGCATTTTAACAGTTCACTATAAATATCCATTCATTCAATTATGTGATCCCTCTGGGGCTCGAACCCAGGACCCTCTCATTAAAAGTGAGATGCTCTAACCAACTGAGCTAAGAGATCATATGTCGTCTGGGAGGGGATTGAACCCTCATGTAACCAGTTACTCTTTCAACAAGGTATAAGCTTGAGGAGATACCAGACAATATGTGCACCCACTAGGACTTGAACCTAGGACCGACAAATTATGAGTTTGCTGCTCTACCAACTGAGCTATAGGTGCATATCAATAAACAACTAGTACACCTGTTGAGACTCGAACTCAAACTCTACGCATTAGAAGTGCGTTGCTTTATCCAATTAAGCTACAGGTGCATATTAAATATTTTTACCTCGAAATGTTTTGGTTTGAGAATGACAATTGGGACAAAGCCATCTTAAATTCTCTAACCGATGATCATGTCCATTTCCATTGATATGATCCAATTCAAGGCTAATTTCTTTTTTATTCCATTTTTTTATTCCACATTCTTTACACTCGTAATCTAATAATTTATCCTTTAAAATCCACTTTCTTGCTGATTGTCTTGTTGCATAATCTTCTAAATTTTCAAACCGCTTTGAAGACATATCTTTATTTATATTCTTACCTGCTTGGTTTGGATTATAACATTCATATAATTTGGCGTATTTTTTAAATGTAGTAAAATGTAACCCTAATTCTGCTGCTGCTTGAGCCATTGTTTTATGTTCATTACATACTTTAATAAACTCTGCTTTAGGTATGTCTTTAGGTTTTATTCCACTTTTCTTCCAGGTATTAGTTTTATTTGTATCGTATTTCATGGTTATACATATTGGTAGATATGTCAAAACATATTTTCCTTTATGTCTAGTAGCCGGAGCGGGGATCGAACCCGCACGCCATTTGTTTAGGCAATCGATTTTAAGTCGATCGTGTATACCAGTTTCACCATCCGGCCATATCTTTTTTTATCACTTATTTACCCTGTAAATATACGAACGAATCTTCCAGATCCCACATCTTTATGCGAAGGATTTTAAATGTTTACACATTCCACTTTTTGCTCTCCATTTACCGGGACAGTTACAATAGTGTTTTACTTCCCCTGATGGGTAAGTAGTACGTGTTGCTTTGTACGTAATAGTTGGATCGCTTTTTGATGGGAATGTTTTAGATTCTTTAACGGGTTGTTTTACCTCAGGTTTCTTCCAAACCACATCAGTTAATGTTGTTGAAGGGTGAACTTCAGTCCAAGTGGGTATGATATATTTTTTGTCGTCAACATTTACAAGTGAAGGTGGCATCCAATGTTTATGGTAATAAACCACTCGTGTTACCGAGTAGGATTTAGTTTTACCATCAGGAACAAATGTAAATGCCGAGGAGTCTTGAACAATTATTTCTTTAACCCCATCTTTATAAAACCTGAATATAGCCATTGCTTAAACTTATACCATGAAGATACGAATTTATTTTCAGACTTCCTAGTTTCTAACATGACGGAGTTTGGAAAAGATTTACCTTCAATATTAAGTTGCTTTTCAAGAGACAGCATTAAACACATTTGTTTAAATACTAGAGGATTATAGGTAGCTATAAACACTAAATCCTCTTCAGGAATAGTGTTTATAGCATTTTCTATACTTGATGACTCTTGATTATACCCCATATTGGGAGAAATCAATTTCTTCGTCATCGATGAATGGGATTTCAGAACGTTTTGGCTTACGCTTTTTACGTTCTTTGTATTGTGGGTTTTCATTTTCCATCCACTTGTCCCACTCTTTAAGAGTTTGTAAACGTTGGTGAGTGCTTGTTTTACTCATTTTCCTTGACCGTTATAGGCTTTTTTGTAATTTTTAGACTTCTTATGTTTGCTGGTTTTTGTTTTTGAGTGAATACCAGGTCGACTCACTTTACCTTCAGATGCATGCTCTAATGCATTAATTGACTTTGCCATTTTTGGTTTTTAAATAATTGATTGCTTCTATAATTTTTTGACACCCTTCATACGCCTCTTCGTTCTCGAAGTGGACTAAGTTCTTTTCTAATATATCTTGAAATTCATCTCTAGCCATTGATAAGGTGTAAGTATTACCTTCATCATCAACTTCAACTTCAAATACCGGTATGTTTTTTTTTCGAGTTTTTAAGTTATCTAGTATAGTTTCTACTATTGTTTTAGAAATCATAAAATCTTTACTTTTAGCCATAGCTAAAAATTCTGTGTAGGTTTCTACTTTTATTTGTTTTACGTAAGCCACTTTAAAATAGATCTAGAAATTTATCGTCTATTAATTTATCCTTAAATTTACGCATCTTTTCATCGTTCTCCAACATGGAGTTAGCTAACTTTTCGAGATGTTTGCTTTTTTGATTCTCGTAATCAGTTACTAATTTTTGATGTTTGCGTTTCTTTTTCATATCAATTTTATTTATTTTAAATTATTAAAAGCTACTTTCAATAATTGTCCGATTTTAGAAGCATTTTTTTCACCAATAGCTTGTATTAACTCTCCACCTATATCAGGGGCTAAACTTTTAATTAATGAGGTTGTATCTTTAATTTTAGAAGGATCTGCTAGGGCAGATATAGACATTAAGGTTAAAGTTACTGCTTTTAATATTTTAGCATATTTTGCTCTTTTAATTGAGTCTTTAACAAAAGGTTTTAATATAAAATTAAATGGTGTATCTAAATAATCATCTATTTTATCTGTTACTTTTTCTAAAACTTCATACCATTTAGGATCTTCTTTTTTTAATTGAATACCCGATTTTTGAGCTAAAACTTTTATAACTTTGGTTATAGCATTTACAATGCCCGGTATTGCGATAACTAAAGCTACTGTAGTAAGTCCTACTATTTCATTTGTAGGGGCTTCTTCCTTAGAGGCAGCTTCTAATGCCTTTTTAATTTCATCATCTAATTTATCTAAAACAGAAATATCAATATTATCCTCTTCAAATAAACGGCCTTCAGCTAAATATTTTTTTAAATCGAAATTGTCCATTTTATTTTATTTTTTTTCATATTAGTTTTAAGGATTTTAATTCATTACAAATTTCATATTCCTCTTTATCTAATAAAATTGGGAGATAGTTTTGTATTATCTCCTTATAATCTTCTTTTCTAGTTTCAAGGTATACATCACCAAATAGGTGAACTTTACATATTTTATTATGTTTTATTGAGTTTACTACCTCTTTACTCATTAATATTTTATGTTTGTCCGTAGTGACTGCTTCAAATATCTTATTTACTAAAACTGTGTTCATATCTTTTATATTCTAGAAATTAAATCAAGTTCATCTTCATCACTATCTTCTAACCCAAGTTCTTTTAAACGTTGCATATGGTAGTTATCAATCTTCCAATCCACCTTACTTTCGTTTGGTGTTTTATGTTCTTCCATTCCTTGGATTTGTACGTCATTAAATATGTTCCCTACTTGGAGGAAATAACAATTATAACAAAGTAATTCTACATTATCCAATTTATAATTTTTTTTATTTTTATCTTGGAAGTGCATTATAAGAGGTACTTTATAATCTAATACTCTTCGTTCATTAAAGTTACAATGGCTACAACATTCATCTAAATACCCCTCAGCAATTAGTTTATCTCTAATTTTAGAAGCATCAAAATGAGATGGGTCAATTCTACCTTCTATAATATCTACTATAGCAGGTGTTTTCTTACCACCATTTAAAAATTTAGGTATGCCCTTACCTGATTGGTTTTTATGTTGTTCAAATAAATTTTCATGTCCTTCTTCAGTGGCATCATAATTTTTAGCCCATTTTTTATAATGGATGTAGGAAACACCTAGGTACCTTGACGCCGCACGGTTCGATTTAGTCTTGTTTACAGCGCCTAGAATCTGCTGTTTACTTAATGGCTTCGCTTTAGGCATGTGGTTATGTGCTCATTAATTTGTCTGTAAGATCTAACAAATATTCCCATAAATCATCGGCATTAGCCATTAGGTATTCTTCACCCTCATCATCTATAAAAGGTATAAGATTTCCTTCCATATCGTATCTGGAGTAAACATAAAATAAGATTGCTCCAGCAGCTACAGGGTCAAAACTAAAGTATATAAAACCTTCTATGATTTTAAAAAACTTATCATCATAAGTACCAAAGTCAATCCCTAGTTCTATGTCTAATTTATCTTGGCGTTTCCAAACTTCCTCAAATAGGTCTATTGTTTTTAGAAATTCTTCTTTTAGTTTATCCTCTTCACTTAGATTTTCTGAATGGGTAGTAAGGGTGGATCCTAAGATTTTTTCAAGTACTTCTTTTATTTCCTTTCTTTGTTTCATTAACCTTTTTTTTTAATTTAACTAATTCAGCACACTTATCATAATCTTCTCTCCCCTCATAAAATTCTATAGCTTTACTTAATACTTTAGGAAAGTTAGATTTCTCTAAAATAACAAAGCAATCTAAATTAGAGATTGAAAATAATTTAACTTCTTTTTGTTTATTTTTTATAGATTCTTCTATTACTTTAACGGCTTCATCTAGTAATAATTGATGGAAATCTTGACTTCCAATAAGTTCGTCTAATTCTTCCTTTTCATCATAGAGAATCTCTAGTGTAAGGATTTCTCGTGTTTTTTTCTTCCGTCCCATGTTTATAAATATCTAAAAATCTAATAACTTTGAATTATTTTGAGGATTGTGCTGAGCTGGTTTCCCCCATTTATTAGTAAAGAATTGATGTGCTAATTGTTCTTTTTGATTTGATTGAAGGTTTTGTTCGGGGGTTTTGCGAGTTGATATACTGGCAAAGTGGTAAAAGTGTTTATATACACGGAGCATTTCCAATCCGAAGTATTCACATTTCAAGAAGAAATCCCAATCAACAACATGAGGTGAAGGGTACATTATATCCCAACCCCCAACTGCCAAGTAATCATACTTATACATAGCAAATGGGAGGGTTGAACCCGATGCATCAGGATTCTTAGACAATGTTTCCTCATATTCCCAAAATTTATATAAATCAAACTCTTCTACAGTTTCACCTAAATTCTTGATATGGAATTGTTTAAACATTGAAGGTGAAGGTTCAATTTGATTTGGGGATACTACTCTGCCTTTACGTAGATGGGGTTCTAATTTAGTATCCCAGTGTTTAGGAAATACATTGTCATCATTTACTACTAAAATGTAATCATTAGTAGCATTATAAACCCCCCAATTTGTAGCTACTGATAAGCCTTGATTGTCCCCTAAATCGAGTACATTTACGTCTGGATATTTGTCTAGTGTGGGTTTGTTTAACTCATAAAATCCATCAACTACAACAATAACTTCATTTGCATTATCTTGACCTTCAAATATAGACTTGAGGCATAGGTCTAGATATTTGGGTTCTTTGTAAGTAGGTATAATTACTGAAATCATATTTTATTCCAATTTGTTAAGGGTGATAGCCAAGCGGTCTCTCCATGTGTAGCATAGCCCGGGAGAGGGGTTAGTAATAATTCATCGTTAGATCTAAGTTCTAAGAACATTTGAAAATCATTAGGATGAGAAGTGTTGGTATGTTTACGGAGTAGGGGTTCAACCCGTTTTAAAGTTGATACTTTAGCAGCAAAAGTCATTGTTGTTGAATTGGTAATTTTCCAATGGCAAGAGTCAGTTAAATAAACTCTAGTATCTTCTGCACCTCCAACACAATATGGGTTACCTCCTTCAGAAGGATCTAAATACTTGTCTGGGTGGTCGTACAATGCTACGAATGAGGCTCCTAAATTAAATCCTTCTTCTAATACTTTTTGTGATTCGGGTTTGTGTAAATAATCATTCTCAATAAAATAAACTATTTCATTATCATCGTATTTTAATGCTTCATCTAATGCTAAATTGAAAGTACCTGCCCCATGACCCCTAGAAACATACTCAATACAATCCTCAGCAACATACTTACGAACCATATTTTCCGTCTCTTTAGAAATGTTATCTGCTATAACTAACCAATTAACGTTCTTAAATACTTCAGTAGCATTTTTTAGACATTGTTCATTACCTATATAGTTAGGTTTGATTTTGTTATAACCGGTATCTGATATTCTATAGATTATTTTCATATTATTTTTAAATAAGGGCTAATACTTGAGTGATTCCAAATGTGGTCTATATTTTGAATTTTAAACTCATAATAGGGGTTTCCTTTAACATATAAATCCCATGTTAAATGGTAGGCTTTGTTTAATTTAGTTTTAACCCATTTTAAATTCTGGGATTTGGTTCTGGAGGCGATCGCGCTATCTATAAACTTTCCGCTGTAGAATAATTCTATGTTTTCTTTTTTTAAAGTCATTAGATGTCCTCCCGTAGAGCATTCAATATATTCTTTAGTAGTAATACAGTTAGAGGGTAACCAAGTATTTGAGTTAGGAATGTGATACGGGAAATTATCTAGGGTCAAATCCACACAAGAAACTCCTATATTTTCTAAATTCAGATTTTTAATTATTTCTTTAAAGGTAGAATCAATGTCCTCTACTTCTAGATCTCCATCAGTAATAGTAATGTAATCATATTTTAGTAATAATTCTTTATAATCTTTTAAAAATATTTCTATAGCATTATTAGTAATATTTTCTTTAAATTGAATATATCCCTTTAAATTTTTAGTAGAAAAATATTCTTGAATTTGATTACTATTTTCACTTTTATTTTCAATAATAAAGTAATCTATATTTGGTTTTTGAATGCTTTCAAAACTTTTAATTATATGTTCTATATTATTATATATAAAAAATACACAAACATGTTTTATCATTTTTAGTTTTTTAAATTTATTCCTTCTGTTGGGTGGAAGCACGTTAAAGATGTTATTAAATAGGTTTTTAAATTATTTTGTTTTACATATTCTCCTACCCTCTCCCACATATCGGCATCTGCCGCATACTCTTTTCCTGTTTCTTCGTATACATCTCGATACTTTAAAGGGATTAATTTATGATTTATACAGACTGAAGAGTGTATTTGTTCTCCTGGCTTTACCTCTAGTGGGATAATTTCATTGGTAAGCTTAACTTGAGGCCTATGTGAATTAAAGTAAGTAGAACAGGTACAAATAAATGAAGCATCTTGAGTAGTTTCAATAGCATGGTTAATTACTTCTAAGTGTTGAGGGTGCCAATAATCATCATGGTCTAAATGGCAAAGGTATTCTAATCCTAGATTTAAACCAACATCAACACCTATATTGCGAGCATTTACCCCTCCTGAACTCCATAATTCTCTACTATCTATAGAGTATTTTTCCCTTTCTTTAGCATAAGGTAAATTTTTATAAAGGATTTTACCTTCTAGATCTTTATCATTACATATGCTTTCAAATTCATCATTATCCTCGTACTTATCTCCAATAATAATTAATGTGAAATCTTGATGAGATTGATTTTTAATACTTTCAATTGCTCTTTTAAGTAAAAAAGGTGTTGAACCATCAGATTTTTGATAGGTAGCTATTAATATTCCTAATTTCATTATTTATAAGTTATTTTACTTGTAGGTAAATACCATTCGTTTATTGATGAGGGGACTCTTGAGTGATATCCTAATATTTGTTGTGTTTTTTCAGGAAATTCTTCTTTCCTTCTATATCCTAAAGCTCTAGGATAATCTAAAAGTTGTTTATAATATGGTAATGAAAAGGTTATTGGTAAAGCCCTTCTAATTTGTGTTGTTTTATTTATTCCTGATGCGTGAAATATGTTAGAGTTCCATAAAATTATATCCCCCGGACTACCTGTCATGGGTACACAGTTATCTTCCCAGAACTTTTTTGTTGGTTTTTCTTCTATTAAATGTGAGTAGGGTAATAATAAAGTACCACCGTTTTCAATAGTAAAATCATCTACCATAACTAAAGCATTTAACAATAAAGGAATTTTATCTGAGTAGCCTCTTATATCTCTATGTACTTTTTTGTAAAATAAGTCAGATTCGGATTTTATATTACTTAGGGCAGAAAAGGAATTTAATATACATTTCCCACCAAAATAATTTTTTTCTAAAGATCCAATTAAACCCCTATCTATCATTTCTTGCAGAAAATCTATAAATATATCATCACTAGCTAGTACATTCATAGCAACACCATCGGACGTTATACCATTATTATTATTTTGTCTAATTTTTTTATGTTCTTTGAATGATTTTGGTAAAACTTCATTTATTTTTTTTAACCATTCTTTAGAAACCCATTTTCTTAAAATGGTATAACCTTTTGTTTTTAATTCAAAAATATTTTGTTTTTTCATTTTAAAAATTTTTCTTTTTCTTCTCTTTTCCTAATTATTTTACAAGGGTTACCATATGCTAATACATCGTTGGGTAAGTTTTTTAAAACTAAACTCCCGGCACCCACTACCGTGTTTTCACCTATATTTAATCTATCTAATACAGTAACACCTAAAGTAATTGCAGAGTATTTTCCTAAAGTTACGTAACCACCCGTTACAGAACCCGCAGATATGCTAGAGTAATCACCAATGTTACAATCATGTTCCACTTGTGCCCCCGTAGCAAAAAAAGTAAAGTTACCTATTTTAGCTTTGGGGTTGATTATACATCCCGCCATCATAACTATACCTTCACCGATTTCTACATTTTCACCTATTATCACTGAAGGGTGGAGTGCGTTTACAAATACAAAAGAAGGTATTAAATTTTTTATCTGGTGGGATACTAAGTGTCTTATCCAATTATCACCTATAGATATAATTCCGCCATGTATGTTATATTTTTCTATTATGTCTTTTAAGTTTTCTTGTCGGCCTAAAACTTTATAACCAAACCTATCACTCCCAACTTCATGAATTGAATCTATAATACCTACAATATTATACTTATTTTCTTTGTGAATAATATCAATAGTGTAATGTGCCTGATTCCCCCCACCTATTAAAACTATATTATTTTTCATTTGTTATAAATTTTAAACTTAGACAAATCTGGGTATGGTAATTTTAAGTCTTCATTATGTTTTTTAGTACCATCCATATTGTAGAACTGACCCATTAATAATAAACCTCGAGCTGCTAATTCGGGCATCATATAAAAATTCCAACCTAACATATCTAAATTATCATCATGATAGGAACACTCACGTCTACCTGAGTATCGGGCACGTTTAAACCATAAATATGCTTCGTGATTATCGGTTAATATAGCCCCTCCTTTAGACAGTTTAAAATGTTTATAGGGACCTGTAAATGAAATGCACATATGTGTTTTAGGTTTGTACATGTCTGCGGTAAATGTTAGAGCGGAGTCCCATACATTAGATCCCTTTAGTTGGTAAGCTCCTGTTAGTGTCTTTCCTTCAACCTCTTCCCATTCTACTTTTAAACCCGCATGGATAATTTCACACGGTACTGAAGGGTAGGTTCTGCAAGGGATGCTTACTTTACCAGCAATGCTTTTTTTAACATGGTTCTCATAGTATAAAGCAAGGAATAAACCGTTACTCATATTATCTACGGTTACAACATATTTAGCTCCTGTATAGTTTGCTAATTGTTGTTCAAATTCATCAGTAATGTCATATACGTTTTTCATATCTTACTATATAATTCGTTTTGTTTTTCTTGACGTTTGATATCCTTAAGGTGGATTAAACAATATTCATCATTAACTGGGAGGTGAGATTCGGATTTATGACCTGTAAGTACCTCATGAACTTTATTTTCCCATTTAATACGTTTAACATTTTTAAGGATACGGCATTGGTAATCTGGGAAGTTAACTCGGCCATCAGGGGTTACATTCCATCTCCATTTATCAATATGTTCTTGGGTTAATCCATTTACTTTATTAATTCGTGGCACCCAAAATATGTCTACACTGTCATTCATTTTAATAACCTCTTCAACAGTAGCCATTAAGTAGTCGTCAGGATATTCATCGGCATCTATTTGAAAGATGTAATCTCCATTACAAGCGTCTTTAAGATTATTTTTAAATGAAGCAAAATCTTTATTTAAAGGAAATTCAATTACTTTAAGTTGTTTATAATCTGAGAATTGTTTGAGTACTTGATAAACTGAAGATGTGGTATTCCCTTTGTCACATTGTACTACAACTTCATCTTGATTTCGTTTATTTTTGAATAGATAGTTTAATAGATATTCTAATTGTATCCATTCATTACATACTGGTATAGCGTAGCTTAGTGTCATTATTCGGGGTTAGTGAACAGTCCAATATAATCCATAGCTCCAATAAAATCACGCTCATTGAAAAGTTTTACATTTCCCATGTCCATTTTATGGGTAGTTCCTTCAGGAAATTTGGACAGTTCTTCTTCTGTAAGTTCTTTAGCGGGGCATGACGACCATTCCCATCCCTCAGATGACTTACCATTTATAAAAATCATTCCTTTTTCAGGAAGGCTTACGGTAGATGGGATCCAATTTAATCCATCATCATCTACGTAAACTAAATCCTTATAAAGTTCAGGTAATACTTCTAGTTGTTCCTCTAAAAATTCACTATCTTCAGTCATTAAAGTATTAGTAGTAAAACCACACCCATAACACATGTAAACTTTATAATCGGCCCCTAAATTATTCTCGTAGCAAGCATCACTCCCGCAACGTGAACATATTTCTAATTTATCCTTTATCATTTTCTATTTTTTTAAGTTTAGGTAAATTTAATTTAGGAAGTTCTAATTTGACTTCTTTAGGAAATTCAGGAACATATTGGCCTAAATAACCTTTTAATTGTTCTACCATTTTCTCATAACTAAAGTCAGTACGACTCTTATATGCCTGTCGAGTTGCTTTTTCTTTATAATTTTTATAATTAGTAAATACATCCCTAAGAGCTAGAATTACAGCGTTATTGTCTACACTAAACCATTGAAACTCCTCCATAATAATATCTTTAGCAACCGCACTAGGGTGAATATTTGTTAATTTGCCTGGGAGGAGGGATGTAAATTCATTTGAGAGGAAATCGGTATGCCCCGACCAGTTAGTAGTGATGATAGGTTTTTTGCTTAAACTAAATTCTAAAAGGGGACGACCAAACCCTTCACCCTTAGTTAGGTTAACCATAGCCTTTACTTTATTATGAGTATATAAATCATTTACTTCCTCATTAGTAAATTCACCCTGTAGAAGATATATATTAGGTAGAGTGCGAGCATCCTCTACTGAATTACGGATCATGTCTATTCTATTAAGAATTTCATTTCGATCCATATAGGAGGTTCCTACAGCTGTAGTTTTTAAGATTAAAGCAGGGGTTTTCTTTTTATTTTTAAATGCCTCGAAGAATAACCTAACTAATAGTCCTACATTTTTTCTATCTTCTCCTATGTTACCTTGCATCCAATGTCCTACAAATAAGTAAGCGAATTCTTCCTCAACCTGATCTAAATCAAAGTTAGATTTTTTAGGTTGGTAGGTTTCTAAATCAGCACCTTCAATTAATACTTCAATAGGTTTTTGTAAGCCATATTGACCCATTACTTCATTAGTCTGTTGGTTACGTTGTTCAAATTTAATTGTTTTTAATACTTCAATACTGTGAGTAGATGAGCCTAGAATTAAATCCATTCGATTACATCCTTCTATCCATGTAGGGTGACATCCCGTAGTTTCAATGCCAGCGGTTAATCCGATATTAAATTTACCTACTGGTTGGAATTCATTTGGGATAGTTATTTGACACCAAATTTCGGGTTGTTTTGGAAGTTGATTACCTACAGGGAGAAGATGGGGAGTAAGGAAATGCCATTCGGAGTGGGCTTCAATAAACCCCCATGGGGTTTCTCCCCACCTTTGAGGTAAAACTTTAACATCATATTCATCTAATTCAATAAGGGCTTTTACAAAGTCTCTAGCTCGAGCTCCATAACCGCTGTACGTATCAATAGGACAGCTTACTATAAACATTGGTTTCATTAATATACTAAATTATGTTGTGCAACTTTCTTTTTAAGTGGAGTGGATTTTACCAACTCATATTGGGATCGGGGTTGCCAAGTTTCTAGAAGTTTATCAACATTTTCTATAACTCTTTCACCTTGTTTTTCAGATGTAAAACCCGCTTCGTTTCCAATAGCCCATTCTCTACCCATTAAGCCAATAGCCTCTCTACGTTCAGGGTCTAGGTTGTAAACTTCCATGATTTGATTCGCAGCATCACTTGCTTCACATCTATCATCAAAAATGTAGGGAGTTTGAGGTGAACCCACAATTGAGATACTTGTTGGGAAGACTGGGAATGCCCAAGGTCCACATTCTTTATAGGTACCTCTGTGGTTTGAGGGGATATTTTCATCGGGTGTGAACCATAATCCTTTTTCATCTGTGAATCTCATTTGGTCTTGCATCCCTCCTGTAACATTAGCAATTATAGGATTACCTGATAATATAGCTTCAGTTAGACTAAGACCCCATCCTTCATTAGAAGTAAGTTGAATCTGGACATCAGTACTATTGTACAGTAGATTCATTTGGTGTGGGGTAAGTCTATCTTCAGAGAAGATAATATTATATCTTTCATCATCACCACAAAGCATGTCTGCTACTGCAGGAAGATCAGTACCGTTAGGATCTACTTTTTGAGTATGAAGTACTAAAGCACATTTTTTAGCCTCTTCTAAAGGTAATTTATCTACAAATTGTGTAAATGCCCAAATAGTATCAGGTATCTGCTTACGTCTAATATTTCTTGAGTTAAAGAATGAAACAAAATCAAATTCTTTACCTCCAAACAAATTCTTTTTAAATTCTACTAATTCAGTATTATCTTTTTCTAGGGGTTTGAATGTGTTATGGTTTAAACCATGGGGTACATATTCTAAAATACGATCTTGTACTTTATCTCCTAAAACCAACCTATTAATATTGACTGTTTGTTTAGAGATACCCATTAACAAATCACATGACTCATAGAAAGATTCATTATAACGTGGGGCTGGGTAGTCATCCCAAATGTTTAAGTAAGCGATCGGGATTTGTTTTCTAATTTCTCCTTCCATTTGAAATAGCCAAGTCCAATATCGGGGATCAGTTATGATAAAAATAGCATCAGGTTTTTCGGTTGCTATCATCTGGCGGACTAGTGATGGGGATCCATAACCGTTAGTTGGGTAAATGATTACTGAAGCATCCTCAATTCCTGCTTCTTTACTAGTATCCTCACTAATATCTAACTTTTTTCCTGCTTCAGGGTGTTGGATTGCAGCTCCTATGTTAACAAAGTTAAAATGGTGGGCCGTGTGGACTACTATTTCTCTTGCTACAGTCCCAATTCCAGAATGTGTTCTAATATCGTCACACATCAACAAAATTTTCTTTCGTTGATCTTTTGGTATATAACCTTTTTTCATTTTCTATTATAAATCTAAATTGTTGTGGTTGTGGATTTGCCGTTTAAAATCCTCATCTGTAAGATACAAATGAATAGCTCGGTCGGCAAGTTTTTGTAGTGAAAATTTATGTCTTACACATGACACCTTAAATTCTTCAAATAAGCCGCTTTGGACTTTTACGCTTGTTAATGTTAAATCTTTTTTACTCATAATATTTTTTATATGTTTGTTGGATATAAGTATGTACGGAGTCAGGAATTATTATGATTTATCGCATAATTCTTTATTATTATTAAAAGCACACCACTTGCATAAAGGGGATACTATTTTAGGATGTTCTTTTTCTTGGTACTTACCTTTAGGGGTAAAGCATTCTTTAATGAATTCTTCTAAGATTTGATCTGCTTTATTAAGTTTATTTCGTCCTGCAGCAGGTTTATGGAGTTGTACCCTGTATATAGGGAAATCACTATTTTCCCATATTTTTCTTTTAACTATGAAGAATTCAACTTCTATATCTTCAAGTGGGATGCCATACTGCTCATTAAAAAACTTTTTATAAAGGACTAACTGCATTTGCTTAGTTTCATCCTTTTTAGCTTTATCGTTCCATCCACTTCTTGACGTTTTTATATCGTAGATATAAAATTTGTTTGTGGGTTCATGGTATAATACCATATCAATAAAACCCTTGTATACCAAATTGTTACCAACGTTCATCACGATAGGTAATTCGATACCAGCTAAGTGCCATCCTCGTTTACTAAAATAAGTACTACGTTTCTTTTGAAGAAAATTAAGAATTGCTACTCCATCCTCAAAAAACTCTCTAAGCTCCTCTGGGGATGAATAGTGGGTATTTTTAAATTTTTTATATTCTTGTTGGTAGAGGTTTATGAATTTTTCTTGGAATAGTCCTTCCAAGTCCATATCATCTGCTACGAGTGAAGATTCTTCATATAAAACAGTAAGCCACTCCTGAATTACCTCATGCATCGAGGTTCCAAAAGTAAAATGAATGTTAGGATCATTATTATAATGTCCTTCTTTATATTGAAGTTCCCACTTGTGAGGGCAACTCCTATACATTGACATTTGGGAGTAAGAAATAGTCTTTTGGTAAGCGTAATTTACCTCAGGCAATTCCTTATTTTGTATCTCCTTGAGTATTTGGGGCTTCTTTGCCATATAACTTTTCTAATTTTTCTAAATAAAGTATGGCATCCATAAGTTCTTCTTTCATATGAGTAACCCATTCACCGAATACTAAATCTTCTCTGTCTAAGTCAACACCATATTTTTTCTTACCAAACTCTGCTCGTTCGGTAAATTGTTTTAAAACTGATTTTACTATACTGTCCATTACTTAAACATATTTGCTATTTCTTTATCTTGGTATCCGGCTTTGTAAAGCATTTCTTCTAAATCATTATTATCCATAACAATTACCATATTTGCTGCTTCACGAGTAGAGCACTCATACATTTTAGCTAGTGCCTCTACTAATTCTACTTTAGGCTGTTTCATTTTTGATTTTATATATTTAAGCCAAACATTTTGCTTAGGTAGTAAACCACAATATACTGTGTAATATTTTTCTTTTTCAGTATAAGGTATAGTTTGAACATAGTTTACTAACTCAACAAAGGGTTGATTCATAGATAAAAAACGATTAACCATATACGGGACAAAGGACTCCTTCTCCTTATCAGAAAAGGAGTCCCAATCACGTTTTTTGCCTGTCAGCTCTTTTAACCAATCAAATAAATTCACGATTAAATAGTGTCATAATCCTCCCGAATTTCAGGTGGTAAAGTATCTTTAAGGATTTTGCCTGTTGCTCCATCATAGAATACGGGGATAGGCATTACTGCGTCTTCATCTCCACCTGTAATGAAGCGGGATACTTTACGCATAATAAATCCTTGTTTAAATACCTCACCTCCTGATCCATTAGGGATAGAGGTTGTTTTACTCAAATCAATTTGAGGTTGTTGGGGGGTCATTTCTGATTTCTTCATATTCTGTTTCTTTAATTTCATTACAAAAGTAATATATGTTTTCTTTTTTTAATACTGTATCACAACGCCAATGTTCTTTAAGGATATCGGGTTGGATTTTTTCTGTTTCTCTTATCATACGATACAATAAGAATTTCCGATCTCCAAATTCTATTAGGTCTTTATATAACAATTTTTCCTGAGATTTCTAGTAATTTAGCAATGCATGCTGCAATGTTGATTTCTTTATCAATTCGAAAATTTGAATGGTACATATATTCTTCAATAATAATAATCGCTTCAGCAGGACGTGATGTATATTCGTCCATACGTTCATATAGCGTTTTATACAGCGCTTCAAAATCATTTACATTGGAATCGGCGATAACCTGTCTAATTTGTTTAAATGACTTTTTATTAGGCAATAATTCAATTACTTTATCAACATAATTGCTTGATACAAGTGTTTGTTTATCTAGTTCTAACTCACCATCTTTAGAAGACATTTGACATACATTGAGCATCTTACGTACATCAGGATAGTATTGATTTATTAAATCTTTAAGATGGTCAGTACTATGTTGTACATTCTCTTTAGATAAAACATTAAAAATATGTTTTGCTACTTCACCTTTACTAGGAGGTACAATTTTAAGTACTTGACAACGTGATTGGAGAGGATCAATGATACGCTCTACATAATTGCAAGTTAAAATAAATCGTGTACTTTTAGAAAATGTTTCGATAACATTTCGAAGTGAAGCTTGAGCCTGGATTGTTAAAAAATCAGCCTCATCTAAAATAACCACCTTAAGGGGTTTAAAAGACATTGTACTAGCAAATCCTGATACTTTGTCTCTAATAGTTTCAATACCCCTTTCGTCGCTGCTGTTAATATAGAGATAATCACAGTTAAGATTTTTAACTAATAGCTTAGCAAGTGTAGTTTTACCTGTGCCACTTGGGCCATAAAAAATCATATTGTTCATATCATTTTCAGATATGTTCTTAGCCATAACACCTTTAAGGTGCTCATTACCTATGTAATTATCCAGTGTGGTTGGCCTGTATTTCTCGACCCAAAGGGAATTATTCGTAGCCATCTCCATAAAAGTCAAATGTTTTAATTGGTTCGGGTTTAATTTCAATCTCAACTCTAGCTACTGAATATAAAGCACTCCCAATGGGGTCTAAATAAAAAGCAGCATTAAATCGAGTTTTTTGGAAATATGCTTCTAATGTTTCAGTAAGGGAAGAATGGACGACCCCCTGGGGGTCGTCCACTAATCTCCAAGAATCTCCAGGTGCAACTCTCTTTGCGATGAGTTGCTTCTGTTCTACTGTTTCAAATCCAGACATTATCTAAATTTAAAACATCCCAGGCATACCTCCAAGTTGAGGTTCTTCCTTATCTTCAGGATTATTTACTACTGTACATTCAGTTAATAAAATAGTACCTGCGATAGAAGCAGCGTTTTCAAGGGCACAACGTGTAACTTTAGTAGGGTCGATAATTCCTGATTCAAGGAAATCTACATATTGTTTAGTTCTAATATCATACCCCATTGATTTAGCTTCGAAAGCCATCACATCATGTTTAATATCATGGTAATTTTCTAAACCGGCATTAATTAGAATTTGTTCAAATGGTCTTTGTAAAACCGCTTCCATGATCTGACATCCTAGCTTTTCATCATAGCCTTCAACATTACAAGAAGATTCTTTAGCTGAGCGGAGAAGCGCTAATCCCCCTCCTGGTACGATTCCTTCTTCAATAGCTGCTTTAGTAGCTTGAAGGGCATCATCAACACGATCTTTCTTTTCACGCATTTCAGTTTCAGTATTTCCACCTACATGAATTACTGCTACTCCACCTACTAATTTAGCTAAACGTTTTTGGAGATTTTCGGTTTCAAATGGTGAAGTTGAGTTTCCAATTTGGTTTTGGAGAGAAGTACAAAGTTCACTAATAGCTTCTTCATCTCCGGCACCATCTACCATAGTGGTTGTTTCCTTAGTAATAGTTACTGTTCGGCACTCACCTAACCACTTAAGATCAAACTTATCAAGTTTCATACCTTTATCCTTGTCAACAACTACCCCACCCGTAAGTGTAGCCATGTCATTCATAAGTAAAGTACGTCGATCTCCAAAATCGGGAGCTTTAACAGCACATACATTAAGACTACCTCTCATTTTATTAACAATAAGAGTTGCGAGAGCCTCCCCTTCAATATCCTCAGCAATGATTAGAAGTGATTTAGCTTGTGAGGATAAATTTTCTAGAAGTGGAAGAAGGTCTTTAACTTGAGTTAAGCGACCATTATAAAAAAGAATTGCAGTATCCTTAAGAGTAGTACTCATAGTATCATTGTTAGTTACAAAATACGGAGATTTAAAACCACGATCAAACTGCATTCCTTCTACTGTTTCGAGGTAAGTCTCACCAGTACGTGATTCTTCAATAGAAACAATCCCATCACGACCTACTTTTTCCATTGCAGTAGCGATAAGTTCACCTACTTCTACATCATTATTAGCTGAAATAGTAGCTACTTGGCGGAGTTGATCTTCACTTGAAATATCTTGAGACAAGTTACGGAGGTATTCTACATGGGATTTAACACATTTGTCAATACCTCTCTTAATTTCTACAATATTATGACCTTTGTCACTATATCGAGCAGCGGCATTAACAATTTCTCGTGCCAACAAAGTAGAAGTTGTAGTACCATCACCTGCTTGGTCAGCAGTTTTAATAGCGGCTTGCTTAAGCATTTGTGCTCCTACATTTTCCACTTGATCTTCAAGTTCAATTGCTTTTGCTACTGTTACTCCATCTTTAGTACTTTGAGGTACTCCTTGATCATGTTGGATAACTACATTTCGACCATTAGGGCCCAAAGTTGTTACTACTGCATCGGCTAGTTGGTTAATTCCACCAATTAGTTTTTTACGGGAATCATCCCCATAGTTAATTACTTTACTCATTCTTCTATTACTGCTAAAATTTGGTTTTCTTGACAAATAAGGTGTTCTTCTCCTTTGTAATCCATTTTGACAGGACCCATCTGTGGGAGAAGTACAATATCTCCTACTTGAAGAGTAGTTTCAATAAAGTGCCCCATTGAGGAATATGTTCCAGGGCCTACTGAGACTACTTCACCTTTAATATTTTTTTCTTTTCCCATATCGGGCACTACGATTGTTCCGTATGTGCTTTCTTCTTCGTCAATGCGTTTAACAATGACGGCGTTAAATAATGCTTTTACCATTATAAAAATTTTTCGTTAAATTTGTTTAAAATTGATTTATATTCACTAATATACTGTTTAATACTATCGTAAGACTTACCTTTCATAGTATTGTCTGCGATTTGTTTGAGGGCCGAACTTAAGTTCTTATAATGGCCTACACATGAGTCGTAAGGGATTCCGCTATCAGGAGTGATAACTTTGTAAGCTGAGAAATTATATTCGTCTAAAACGATATAATAATCTCCTAAAATAGCATCTTTAATATACTGCATAACCTTTTAAAAATTAATTAAATTACGTTTGATTGCGGTCGCAACCTTACCCCGTAAATATACGAACGAATCTTCAGGACTCCAAATTTTTTATTATTTAATTTTAAGGTATTTTGGCTTTGCTTCGTTAGCAAGTGGGATTTGGATTTGAAGTAAACCATTTACCATTTCGGCAGATGATTTTACAAGATCAAATCGACGTGCTACTTTCCAGCCTAAATCAAAGCTGCTCTTTTTTACCCCTGAGTGGTAGTAGCGTTTTTCTTTTGTGGATTGTTGTTCGGATCCTTTATCATAGGATACTTTAAGGATATCACCTTCAATTGAGATGTCTACATCGTCTTTACTTAGTCCAGTACATGCGATCTCAAAATTTAAACCATTTTCATCTTCATACACATCAATAGGATGTGTAACGCTTGTTCGTGATGGTTTGTCAAAAATTGCTTCTTTGTCGAAAAAGTTCTTTACTAGAACGTCTAGAGGTGAAGTAAACCTCGGATTGAATAAATCTACGTGTGTCATTTTTTACGTTTTTGTGCCCCCTAAGGTAGCGGTTAATAATTAATTCTCATAACTTAGGCGTCCTGAGGGTTCACCCGAATTTTCTATAAATATACGAAACTTATTTTTTAATGCAAAATCATTTTATAATTCCTGCTCTGTGCTGCCATTGACGTTTAGTCCAATTTTCAATTTCTAATCTTTCATTCATTTCTTTATCATATTTGATTGAAATTTCTCTTCGTTTAGCGGATTGGAAATTCTCAGGATTATCTATAAATTCCTGTTTTAGAGAAGTAAATTCTTCATCAGTAAGCTGTTCAAATTCACCTTGTGATCGAGCATGATTCATTAATCCCATAGCTAACCTAACATAAAGTTCAGGTTGGAGCTCTAATACTCCCGCAGGGTTAATTTGATTAAACTCAGTTTGGAATTCATATTTTTCTTTAAAAGCATCTATATCTTGAACCCATTTACTTAATCCCCCTTCAATGTGCTTTTCTAAAAAATCAACTCCTGATAGACTGTTTCTAAAGGTGTCGTTAATGATTTCCATAGTACGATCTGTAGCGTATCCTATATCATTGTATGTTGAACTAATTTGTGCCATATTGATAAATATTAATAATCTGCTTTCCGTACAACGAAATAAGTAGTATTTGTGTTTTCATCTTCTGATGTGAAAATTAAACGAAGTAATCCATCATCCGCAAAACTTAATTTACATTCATCAGAATTTTTATTAGCACTAAATATTTCCCTTAACATTTCACTGTTAAATGGAATTTTATTATCTTCTCGAGTACCCTCAATAAAGTTAGCATTAACATGAAATTCTACTTTATTAGAAAATTCCATACGTTCACCAAATGTAAACTTTAAAATAGGAGTATCGATTGTATCCCTAGTAGCACTTAATGTAACAATTTCATTCCCTTGAATTGAAGCGGCTGCTCGTACAAACGTAGTGAAGTCATCATTTTCAAGTGTTGTTTCTACTTTCCATTCGATATTTTCATCTACCTCACCTACTTTATGTATCATAAGAGGATCAGCTAATGAGTAATTGATAGAAGCTTTAGCGTCTTGAATAGTAAGTTTAGTTAATACTTTATTTGTTTTAGAAGCATCAAGCATTAAATCACCCGCTAATACATTTAGTAGTCTATTAAGTTGTGTTGTGTTAAAGATAGCCATTTCACCCTCATTAACCATAGAAAAGTCACTACATGATAGTTTACCAATCATATCCTTAGTAGGTGCCATAAAATCAATATCAAGTTTACTATCCTTGACTTTCCATTTAACAGATTCTACTTTACCCCCAAGGTAATACTTAGAAATAATCGATTGTAATTTGTTTTTTGTTATCATTGGAATTGGAAGAATTTATTAATGTTAGGGTTTAAGCTAAGAGTCCAACCTAGATCGGTGTAAAAATTTTCTAGTTTAGATTGAAGAATTGTTTCGAATGATTTTTTTCTATCAGCATAATCATTTAAGAATTTACGCATTCTATCAGGAACATCAAATGATAGGAAACCAATTGCTTCAATTTTATAGGGATTGTCAATTAAATAAATCCATTTAATCTTATCACCTTGAACTATAGTACTATGTTGTTTATCTAGTTGCCAAAAGTGAAGTAAGTCATTATATCTAACTGCTGCTTTTACTCCTACAGGAGCTCCTTTTGCTATTTCAGTTAATACTTCACCTGCTCTTGGTTTTCGAGTTACATATTCATTTAAAGTTTTTACTGATGTGGGGTTGCCTAAAAGGGCAATATCTGTACTGTTAGATAAAATTGTAGTTCTAAAATCTAAAATTAGCTTATCAATATGTTTCTGCTCTGCGCCCTTTAGAATTTGTTGGAGAATATCATTAAAAAACTTCCCAAAAATAGGGGGGAAATTTGCTTTTTTAAATTCAAGTCCTTTAATATCAAGTGATTCCTTAGCAATACCCTCCTGTTTTGTAATCCATTGGGCGTATCTTCTAGTAGCTCTAAAATAGGCAGAACGAATAACGGCTTCAGTTTTCATTTCAAGCCTGTGTTCTGTAACATTAAAACAATCTCGAGCTAGTCTATCATAGTCATTTGTAATAATATCTTGATATTTAAGGGCAATTTCTTCTAGTAGATCATCCTTCTCTATATCACCCATTTCTTCGAAATTAGGGTACAAATGTTTAAGTAGGGGTTCAGCATTAAAGTAATTAGAATCTGTGTCTACATAAGCACAAAAGTTGTAATCGCCTTCATCACAAATCCACCAAGGTGTTTCTTCTAAATGTTTCATTAAAACCTAGCTTCGGGATCAACTTGTTGAATTCCTCCATCTTTAAGACCTCTAGAAGTTAAAATAGGTTCTGTAATAACAATTTTGAATTTGTTATTATCTATTTTAACAGTACCTCCTTGTTTAAGCATTTTTTTAAAGAATAGGATCTGCTTATCACTCCAAAGAACACTCATATCTATAATTTCTTGTTTAGAAATAGGTTCTCCATTCCAAGTAATTTTTACGTTATTCCTTATTGATTGGGGTTTTAATACTTCGCTCATAATGTTTTATATTTAAATTTATAGCCGTTTGTTTGCCCGAATATCCCCCTACATACTTTAGATATAGTGCTGGAATTTGAGTTGGTAGCTTCAGCGGCAAGGTTAAT
>Ga0196887_1000126_pt1 | contig 35740 bp, 56 predicted proteins | sample VirMetDEL_Mar_31_FD_169094 | JGI IMG/M metagenome (GOLD analysis project Ga0196887, IMG submission 169094) | Aqueous microbial communities from the Delaware River and Bay under freshwater to marine salinity gradient to study organic matter... | ecosystem: Environmental > Aquatic > Marine >... | reverse complement strand
GCCCTTTATACTACCACATCTCCAAAGCCTACGCAACCATGCCCCCTAATAACCATACCCGGGGGAGGGGATTAGTTGCACGCAAGTATACCGTACCCGCGTAGATACAAAATAAGGGTAAATTAGAACCTAAATGAGAATCATTCCTATATAGACTATAACACCTAAGCAACTGATTCTAAAAGAGATTAACCAAGCCTCAAAGATTTAATTAGGGACAGAGTAAAGGAATTGTCGTCTGTCGAGGTCAAGGGCGACGATTGCGACAGAACAGCAAACTAACCCCCTCAAGCGTGATTGAAAATAAATCTAAAAAAAGTGAAGAAAACACTTGACAAAATGGAAAAAGTATGCTATAATACGCACTATATAGGGTATGACGTTAAGTGAGGTTTGATCTTAGTCTGCTTGAGGTTCATAGTTTATATAGTTATATAGGAACGCTTGAGTACTTACTATATAAACCTATATAGATGGAGTCAAGCGACCTTTTAGAGTACTATATAGTGTAAGGAACCAATTATGGATAACCCTGTGAGTCAAGCGACCCCTTCAGGAAAAAAACGAGGAAGACCCTCAAAGGCATCATTAGCCGAAGCCCGTAAGCAACCCGTTGGCAGACCAAGAGGGGATGCAAGCGCGATAGAGGAATTTAAGGCGAGGCTTATGGCATCTCCTAAATCCCGTAAGGTGTTAGACTCCATACTGGATGCGGCGTTAGATGATGAACATAAAAACCAAGCAGCAGCGTGGAAGCTGTTGGTCGATAGGATGCTTCCGATGTCCTACTTCGAGAAAGATAAGGCGGGTTCTTCTCGCCCTTCTGTTAACATTACAATCTCCGGTGTGGGCGAGTCAGTGTCTATTGCCGGTTCAGATGACATCGTGGATGTCGAGGAGTATGGTCATGGAAATCCCTAAATTTGAAGCAACCCCTGAATTTAAGAATAAGTTAGAAACAATCCTTAAAAGCTTTGAAGCTACAAAGTTAAGTGGTTATGTACCCACTAAAAAAAGTGGGGTTACTATTGGCACTGGTTTTGACATAGGACAACATAGCGAAGCTGAGCTTAAAAATCTTGGGTTTTCTCCAGCGTTAATAGCAAAACTAGCTCCTTACACAAATAATAAAAATAAAGCCAACGCTAAAAATTTACAAGTTACGGCTGAAGAAGCTGAGGCGATAGATCGAGCTGTCTTAGATTCTAAGGTAGCTGGGTTTGAAAGAAACTTTAGAGCTACACATGGGGGCAGGTTAGACGATTTAGATGAGAACACGCAATTAGCTTTAGCCTCTTCTTATTTTAATCTAGGTCAAAAAATGTTTGACTCAGAAAAAAATCCCGGTATGAATAAAGCATTGGCGATTGGCGATAAAAATGCAATCTTACAACAAATATCAAACTATCATGGTAAAACTCCGGGACAGCCTGTATCTCGCCGGGTAGTTGAAGCAGCCATAGGGGCGGGGGATGTAAACATAACGCCTGAGTCTCTTATTGGAATGAGAGATGTAGTATCTAAAGATAGCACTTTACGAAGACAACTTACAGCAGATTTCAATAAAAACAGGACACAGTTGCAGCCCACTAGCGGGGATCAAACTGACCCTAGTTACCAGCCTACGCAACGCTTTGAACAGATAGCCCCTCTTAATAGGGTTATCCCCGGCGGTTTAGATCCTTCCGATATAAGTGGTATCAAGTCACTGCAAAAAATGGTAGGGGCTAAACAAGACGGTGATTGGGGGCCTAATTCACAAATGGCCTACGACAACATGTTGGCGCAAAGGAACCAGTTTGCACAAGTAGACCCACGCAGAGTTGACGCAGTTCCAGACTATGAGCAAATGGCTAGAGTAATGCCTCAAGAAACTCAGTACGCAACAATGGACGATTTGTTAGCCGACAGAGACTTGATGGGTCGCTCTCTATTCACATGAAAACCGCCAGAATCCTAGTAGCGCTTTCTATTAGTATTTTGGCGGGATGTTCTGCTTTAAGCGCACTTGTGCCCGGCATGGGTGGTGGAACAAACGTCGCTGCCAACACTCAGATTGGTAAAGAGAATAACCAGACTGGTGTCCAAGTTGGTGACGTCAAAGAAAACAAAGTTGAGGCGCAACAAATCGGTAAGCTGTCGCAAGCAGAAACCGCCATTGACGCCGCCAACGTAACCATCAACAGTTTACCACCTTGGGTTCTGTTGTTAATCATCCTAGGCTGGATTTTACCTAGTCCAATGGAAATATACAAGGGGCTGATAAACGCTATCAAGAATAGTATAAGCTATATGTTTGGTGGTGTCATAACCCTTGTTAACCTTATAAGAGGTAAGTGATGTTAAAAATAATCCTGATAATCTTCTCATTAACCCCCAACGGTGAAGCAACCATTCTGGGCAAGCATGAGGTAAAGACGTTGGATGAGTGTGTTGTTAAAGCCACATACGTAAACTCAAACCCAGAGAATCCCTACAACGCTGCCTGTTACCCTATAGAGCTTAAGGCGAACCTGTGAGTGATTTAAAGATTGAATTACTCCCGTGGCAGAAAACGGTATGGGCTGATGAGACTCGCTTCCATGTGGTAGCGGCTGGTCGGCGAACAGGCAAGAGTAGATTGGCGGCTTACCGCTTAATAGTTGAGGCTTTACAAAGCCAGAGAGGGCATGTATTTTATGTTGCTCCTACGCAAGGTCAAGCTCGTGACATCATGTGGCAAGTCCTGCTTGAGGTTGGTCACTCTGTCATTACAGGTAGCCATATTAACAACTTGCAGATTAAGCTTATCAATGGGGCAACTATTAGTCTCAAAGGTGCTGATCGGCCTGAAACGATGCGGGGTGTTTCGCTAAAGTTTCTGGTACTCGATGAGTATGCAGATATGAAGCCAGCGGTGTGGGAGCAAATTTTACGCCCTGCACTGGCTGACTTGAAGGGTAGAGCGATGTTCATTGGTACGCCGATGGGTCGTAACCACTTCTATGATTTATACCAATACGGTTTAAAAGGAACCGATGACACCTTCCAGTCTTTTCACTTTACTTCGTTCGACAACCCGCTACTTGACCCTAAAGAGATTGAGGCAGCTAAGAAAAGCATGTCCTCATTTGCATTCCGGCAGGAGTTTATGGCATCTTTCGAGGCCGCAGGTGGTGAGTTATTCAAAGAAGAGTGGATAAAGTTTGACGAGGAAGAGCCTGCTGATGGTGACTTCTACATCGCGGTTGACTTGGCTGGCTTTGAGGCTGAGGGGTCTGTCGGTGTTAAGAACACTAGGCTGGACTCCACTGCCCTAGCTATTGTAAAGGCCAACGAGAAGGGCTGGTGGGTGGCAGAGATCATCTACGGCAGGTGGGATGTCAAGGAAACAGCCAAGAAGATATTCGATGCTGTTGCCAAGTACGAGCCTGTCGCTGTCGGCATTGAGAAGGGGATCGCTAAACAGGCGGTTATGCCCTACATGACCGACATTATGAAGAGAACCCAGACATTCTTCAGGGTTGACGAGCTAACACACGGTAATAAGAAGAAAACAGACCGTGTTGTATGGGCGCTGCAAGGGCGTTTTGAGAATGGTTACGTTACCCTCAACAAAGGTGACTGGAACAACGAGTTCCTAGACCAACTATTTCAGTTTCCAAACAAACTAGTACACGATGACTTGCCTGACGCACTGTCTTACATCGAGCAACTTGCAAAAGTAGCCTATGTTTTTGACTTTGAAGAGGAAGAGTACGAGTACCTAGACACAATTTCAGGATATTAACATGGATGACGATAAGAAATACAGCGACCAGAAGGTTGAAAATTGGGTTATCGATAAGGTAGACCAATGGCGCGACCACTATAGCGCTAACTACGAGCAGAAGTTTGACGAGTATTACCGTCTCTGGCGTGGTATCTGGTCAGCAGAGGACAAGACCCGCGACTCAGAGCGCTCACGTCTCATCTCACCAGCCCTTCAGCAAGCCGTGGAGTCATCTGTCGCTGAGGTGGAGGAGGCTACCTTCGGTCGTGGTAAGTGGTTTGACATTCGGGATGACCGTAATGATAAAGACCCAAGTGACATTGCCTACATGCGTGAGCAACTGTCTGAAGATTTCCACTATACCAAGACTCGCAAGGCTGTAGCCGAGTGTATCCTTAACGCCGCTGTTTATGGCACTGCCGTAGCCGAGTTGGTTATTGAGGAAACCAAGGAGATGAAGCCAGCTACCCAACCTATCATGGATGGGGCGATGCAAGCGTTTGGTGTTACTGTCCAAGACCGGGTTGTTATTAAACTACGACCAATCCTACCACAGAACTTCCTGATTGACCCTGTTGCCACCTCTATTGAGGATGCCTTGGGTGTTGCGATTGACGAGTTTGTTCCTAAACACCAAGTAGAGATTGGAATTCAAAATGGTATCTATCGGGATGTTGATATTGAGTCTGCCGCTACTGATTCAGACATTGAAGCAGACAAAGAGCTTACCTCTTTTGACGAAGATAAAGTTAGACTAACCAAGTATTACGGTTTAATCCCACGTCACTTGTACAACAGTGCGGTGATGGAGGAGTATGACGAAGATGGTGAGCTGTCCAAAGAAGTTAAGCCTGAAGAAGGTGAAGACGAAGAGGCTGAGGGCTACGTTGAGGTAATTGTTGTTATCGCCAACGGTGGTCAATTGCTCAAGATCGAAGAGAACCCCTACATGATGAAGGATCGCCCTGTTGTGGCTTTCCCTTGGGACGTAGTACCCTCTCGCTTCTGGGGTCGTGGTATCTGTGAGAAGGGCTATAACAGCCAGAAGGCTTTAGATGCTGAGCTTCGTGCCCGTATCGATGCCCTAGCCCTCACTGTCCACCCAATGATGGCTATGGACGCCTCTCGTATGCCTCGTGGGGCTAAACTAGAGATTCGTCCCGGCAAGACAATCCTCACTAACGGCAACCCTGCTGAAATCCTCCAGCCCTTTAAGTTTGGTAGCCTAGATCAGGTGACCTTTGCTCAGGCGGGTGAGTTGCAGAAGATGGTTCAGATGGCTACTGGCGCTATCGACGCTGCTGGCATCCCCGGAACAATCAATGGTGACGCTGCCGCTGGTGCTGTGTCCATGTCGATGGGTGCAATTATCAAGCGCCACAAGCGTACCCTGATTAACTTCCAAGAGTCTTTCCTAATCCCTATGATTGAGAAGACAGCGTGGCGTTACATGCAGTTTGACCCTGAGCACTACCCTGCTAGTGATTATAAGTTTGTACCTTCGTCATCTCTGGGCGTTATTGCTCGTGAGTATGAGGTTACCCAACTTGTACAACTGTTGCAGACGCTTGGTCAAGATAGCCCAATGTACCCCATGCTGGTTACAGCGGTTATTGACAACATGGGTCTGTCCAACCGTGAAGAGATTATCGCTCAACTGGCTGAGGTGTCTAAGCCTGACCCACAAGCGCAGCAAATGCAGCAGCAACAGATGCAAATGCAAATGGAAATGGCTCAAGCGCAGTTACAACTTGTTCAAGCTCAGTCATTAGAGGCTCAAGCGAGAGCACAGAAATACGCTGTCGAGGCTCAACTTGAACCAGAGGTTGTTAAGGCTAAGATGGCTGCGGCTATCTCTACCAACATCCAGCAGGGTAATGCTGATGATGCTGAGTTTGAGAAACGTGCCCGTATCGCTGATCTGATGCTCAAGGAAGCTGACATTAAGAGCAACGAGCGCATTGCAGCGATGCAAGTGAGCTACAAGAATAACAAACAAAACACTTGACAAATTTATAAAAGTGTGGTATAATTGCAACATCTCTCCACATTATGAAAGGATAAAGAGATGGACAAAGAACTACAAGATTATTACGAAACATTACTAGATTTGTTTGCCTCAAAGGGCTGGAAGCAATACCTAGAAGACATCTCCGACAATATGGAGCTACTTCAGGATATTACTACCATTCCCGATGAGAAACAATTCTGGTTTCGCAGAGGACAAATAGAAGCGGTACAGCGAGTTCTCTCTTACGAGTCAGCGATTAAAAACAGCTACGAGGACTTTGAGAGGGAAGTAAATGCCTAAACGTATCTACGAGTTTATCTGCGGAGATGACCACCTAACAGAAGCTTACATTGATTCGGAACTCCGAACAACCAATTGTAGCGTATGTGGTCAACCTGCTATTCGTATCGTTAGCAAGCCTATGGTCAAACTTGAGGGCGTGACCGGAGATTTTCCCGGAGCAGCAATGCAGTGGGAACGGAAGCGAAACGAGAAGATGGCGCAGGAAAGAAAGAGTGCCGCTGAATAAGCACAAGCACATAGTTATATTCCACAATGCTTATTAGCACGGAGAGTTTAATGGCAACATTTATTGACGAAGGCGACGAGCCACAACAAGACGAAGAAGAGTATTCATCTATCGAGGATGAAGAGGAACAGGCAACCCCTGAACAGGAACCTGAACCGGAAGATACAGAAGATGACATTCCTGAGAAGTATAAGGGCAAGTCTGTTAAAGATATTGTTCGTATGCATCAAGAGGCCGAACGCGCAATCGGCAAGCAAGGGAGTGAAGTCGGGGAACTTCGGCGTATTGTAGATGACTTTGTACAAGCCCAAACCGTCACAAAACAACAACAAGCCCCAGAAGTCGAGGAAGAGGTAGATTTCTTTACCGATCCCGAGAAGGCTGTTGCATCAGCTATTTCCAAGCATCCGAAGGTGCGCGAGGCAGAACAGCTCTCGGCACAAATGAAGAAGGCAGAAGCGCTGGCTAACCTAAAGTCTGCACATCCTGATTTTGATAAAGTCGTCCAAGACGGTAGCTTTGCAGAATGGATTAACAAGAGTAAGGTTAGGCAAGAGTTGTATAGTCGAGCTGATCGCTCGTATGATTTTGACGCTGCGAATGAGTTGTTAACCACTTGGAAAGAAAGATCCCAAGTAGTTGCTCAGTCACAAGAAGTCGAAAAAGCACAGCGTAAGCAAGCAGTCAAAAGCGCATCCACTGGTTCATCCAAGGGAAGTGGTGAGACTGCAAGTAAGAAAACCTATCGCAGAGCCGACATCATCGAACTCATGCGTACAAACCCTGACCGTTATCAACAGCTATCTGATGAGATTATGGCTGCATATGCGGAGGGTCGTGTTAAATAACCATTTTGAAAGATAATTTATATGGCACTCGGAACTAATCACGTCACCAATACAACTGGTGCAACGTTCATCCCTGAATTGTGGTCTGATGAAATCATCGCAGCCTACAAGCAAAACCTCGTTATGGCGAACCTCGTCTCTAAAATGTCCTTCAAGGGCAAAAAGGGCGACACTTTGCACATTCCTAAGCCCACTCGTGGCGCTGCTTCTCTCAAGGCTGCATCTACACAAGTGACCCTGCAAGCTGCAACTGAAACCGAAGTTCAGGTGTTGGTGAACAAGCACTATGAGTACAGCCGCTTGATCGAAGACATCACGGAAACTCAAGCTCTGGCTTCACTGCGTAAGTTTTACACTGGTGACGCTGGCTACGCGCTGGCTAAGCAAGTTGACACTGACTTGATCCAATTGGGTCGTGGCGCTCAAGGTGGTAACGGTACTGTCGCTTATGACAAGGCTGTTATCGCTTCTGACGGTTCTACCCTGTACACGGGCGCTAACGAAGCTGCAATCACTGACGCTGGTATCCGTAAGGTTATCCAGACGTTGGACGATGCTGACGTGCCTATGGACGGTCGTTGCTTGGTATTGCCTCCTGTGGCTCGTAACGTGATGATGGGCTTGGCTCGTTTCACTGAGCAAGCTTTTGTGGGTGAAGTCGGTGGTGGTAACACTATCCGTAACGGTCAAATCGGTAACGTCTACGGCGTTATGGTTTACGTTTCTACCAACTGCGAGACTGCCACTGGCGATGCTCGTATCGGTATGATGTTCCACAAGGACGCTTTTGTGTTGGCAGAGCAGTTGGGTGTACGCTCACAGACTCAGTACAAGCAAGAGTTCTTGGGCACATTGTTCACCTCTGACATGCTGTATGGCGTGAAAGAGTTGCGTGATGAAGCTGCTGTTGCAATCGCAATGGCTGCCTAATTAGGTTGACGGGGGACTTCTTAGGGAGTCTCCCTTCTTTGTTAAAGGGCTTTCTTGTAGAGTCTTTCAACAAAGGAACAAGGAGATTTTATGGCTATTTACCGTGGCTCTGGTGGTAGTGGTGATGCTACCAATGATGCTTCTATAGCGGCTGTCACAGCCCTTACGATTCGTGCTGAAGATGCTGCTGATGCGGCAGAGGCAAGCGCAGCCGCTGCAACGGATGGTGGCAGGCTTACCGCAGGCACAACCACTACAGGAAACCCCGGCACAAACGCGTCTGTGGTTATTACAGGGGATGTTGGTGAGCAAGTAGTCTCTTTTACCATCCCTCGTGGTGATGTAGGAGCTACAGGTGCTCAAGGGCTACAAGGCGATGCAGGCCCTCAAGGTATTCAAGGTATCCAAGGCGCTACTGGCGACACAGGCCCTCAAGGGCTACAAGGCGATGCAGGCCCTCAGGGTATTCAAGGTATCCAAGGTGAGACAGGAGCTACTGGCCCTCAAGGGTTACAGGGCGATACAGGCCCTCAAGGTATCCAAGGTATTCAAGGTATCCAAGGTGAGACAGGAGCCACAGGCCCTCAAGGGTTACAGGGCGATACAGGCCCCCAAGGTATCCAAGGTATTCAGGGTATCCAAGGTGAGACAGGAGAAACTGGTGCTACAGGCCCACAAGGTGAGCAAGGCATCCAAGGTATTCAGGGTATTCAAGGCGAGACAGGCGCAACAGGCGCTGGTGTTGTTGTTGGTGGTACGACTGGTCAGGTTTTAAGTAAAGCTAGTGCTACTGACTACGATACCGAGTGGACTACTATTGATGCTCTACCAGATCAAACGGGTAACAGTGGTAAGTATTTAACCACAGATGGTACTGATCCTTCTTGGGGGACTGTAGGTGGAGGGGATGCTGCACTAGCTTCTTGGCCTGTTGGTTCTGTATTTATTTCTGTAGTTGCCACAAACCCAAACACTCTTTTAGGTGGTGGAACATGGGTAGCCTTTGGTGCTGGTCGTGTTCTGGTTGGTATTGATGCTGGACAGACTGAGTTTGATACGGTAGAAGAAGTTGGAGGTGCTAAGACACACACTCTGACAACGGCACAAATGCCAAGTCACACGCACACGGTAAATTATGGTAATCTTGACTGGGTGGGTGGCTCTACTTCTTTCCAAGGTAGACTCGTTGTGCAGGGCGCTTTATCCTCTGGTGCTGCTGGTGGTAATGGTGCTCACAACAACTTACAACCATACATTGTTTGCCACTTCTGGAAAAGGATAGCCTAAAAATGAGATTAACTATTATTCCCTCGGATAACATGATAAGCATGGACGGGCGTGTTTTGGAGTTTTCTTTTGACGCACCTTCTGACTTACACGCAATACAATGGTATGACGATAATACTGGGGACGTTGCGACAGATGGTGGAAGACAGTCTCGGAGCGCAACCCTTGATGATGTTACGCCTTATGTCAATCTGTTTAATGCCGAAGCACAACGATTGGAAAATATTGAAGTACCTCCTCCTACCTACGCAGAACTACGTGCCGCAGAGTACCCACCAATAGAAGACTATATTGACGGTGTTGTAAAGGGTGACCAAGCGCAGATTGACGCATATATTGCGGCCTGTCAGGCTGTTAAAGCTAAGTATCCAAAGGGTGAATAACAATGGGAAACATAGACCCCGTAGAATATGGGAGACTAACAGCACAGGTTGAGAACTTAACTTGTAAAGTAGAGAGCATGGAGACAGACATCAAAGAGCTACTGGCCTTGGCTAACAAAAGCAAAGGTGGGTTCTGGATGGGTATGTCTATAGCCTCCGCTGCTGGTGGTTTACTTACATGGCTTTTAACATATTGGAATAGATAATGCTTGCTGAACTTGCGATAGCCAACGCTGCTTTTGGTGTTATTAAGGAGACTATAGCCAATGGTGGTGACATTATGGCAGCGGGTCAGCACATCTTCAAGTTCTTTGATTCTAAGTCTGAGCTTGCAAAGAAAGCTAATAAGTCGGGATCAGACTCAGAGGCTTTCTTTGCGCTGGAGCAGATTAAGCAACATGAGGCGGCTATCCAAGAGCTATTCATCTATCAAGGCAGAGCAGGGCTTTGGGATGATTGGTTAAAGTTTCAAGCGGAGGCAAAGCGTAAACGTGATGCTGAGGCTAGAGAGATTGTGTTAGCGGAGATTAAACGTAAAGAGAAACTGTGGGCTGTGATTAACGGATTCTTAATTATCGCCTCTGTCTTAACAGGGGTAGTCATTATAGCTGGTTTCATCTGGCTTGTTGTAACAAAGGGTGCATTATGAGAGAATTACCAAAGCGCAATGAGCGTTCCAAGAAGAACAAGAAGAAGAAGAAATGAAACACACAGTAGGTAAAATAATACAACCCGCTACGTTGACAGAGTTGTTTAAAGTCCCCGCTGGTTATAAAGCTGAGGTTAGTACCTTGTTTGCTAGTAACCGCCAAGGGAATAACAAAACTGTCTCCATGTACTGGCAACACGCTCACGACATAGACCACAAGATTTATATTATAACTGAGTATGTACTTAACGCTAACGACTATGTACAGTTTAGCGACAGTATGGTTATGCAAAGCGGTGACTCCATACAAGTGCTGACAGAAGCTGCCTCGTTAATGAATGTTATGGCTTCGTTTGACCTCAGAAAAGAACCACAAACTGTAGCATTTGACGGTGAATAAGCTTGACAAATTGAGAAATCTGTGGTATAATAGCAACAAAGGAAGAAACAAATGACATATTTAGAACTTGTCAATAAAGTCTTACGTCGATTACGTGAGTCAGAAACAGGTACTGTTCAAGGTGTAGGTGATGTTAACAGTTATCCACGCCTTATCGGAGACTTTGTTAATGAAGCAAAGAGTCAGGTTGAAGCTGCGTGGGACTGGAGTGCTCTTCGGTCTACCTTGACCCTGACTACTACAGCTAACATCTTTAACTACGAGTTGAATGGTGCGAAGAATAACTTCAAGGTGTTAGATGTCTGGAATGACACTAAGGACATTGAGTTACAGTATCAGACTAGCTCTTGGTTCAACAAGGCATTTATAGGTAGCGATGCCCCAAGAGGCTGTCCCTCCTACTACAACTTTAACGGTGTTAGTGTAGACCGCGATACTCAAGTAGACTTATACCCAATTCCTGATGGTGTATATGATTTACGTTTTAACATCTTGTTACGTAACGAAGAGTTAACAGCGGATGCAGATACTGTTGTAATACCGACCCGACCTATCGTCCTGTTTGCTACGGCGATGGCGATTGAGGAACGTGGTGAAGATGGTGGTCAACAGAGTATTAACGCCTACGGTGCTGCTCAGTCGGCATTGGCAGATGAGATTGCGATGGATGCGGCTCGTCACCCAGAGGATACTATTTGGTATAGCGTATGAAACAATTACAAACACTCTCAGTAGTCTCTCCCGGCTTCTTCGGTTTAAACACCCAAGAGAGTGGCATCACCTTATCATCTAACTACGCGCAAGAAACTAACAATGTTATTATTGATAAGTATGGTCGCTTAGGTTCCCGTAAGGGTTGGCAGATGCGTACATTAGAAGGTGATACACAGCTTGAAGGTGAACCCATAGAGTTCTTGATGGAGCATATTAACGGTGATAACACTGCTGTTACTATCTCTGGCGGTAATAGTAAGTTGCTCCTCAACGGTTCTAATGTTGACAACTTTATCGAGATAACACCTGCTGGTTACACGATTACAAAGAACAACTGGAAAGGTGCTTCGTTATACGACCATGCTTTAATTGTTCAAGAGGCACATGCTCCTATTGTCTACTGTGAGAGTGAGTCACCAGTAACGCAAACTCTTGACGATGTTACAGGGGTTACTCAGTCTTTCGGACTTAATCACCCTAGGGACGTTCTTGCTGCCTATGGTCGCTTTTGGGTACACGATGGAACCTTTGTCTACTGGTCAACAGATATAGCAGACTCAGCCTTTCCAGCCTTTGCAGGGGGCACTAGCGGCTTTCTAAACATTGCCTCTGTCCTCCCTAACAACGTGGATACTATCGTTGCCTTAGCCTCTTACAACGGCTTCTTGGTTATCTTCTGTGAGCGTAACATTATTGTTTACAGAGGGCCAGAGAACCCACTAGGCGACTTTGCACTTCAGGATGTTATCGCAGGGGTTGGCTGTGTTGCTCGTGATAGTGTGCAAGGTACAGGTAATGACTTGATCTTCCTATCTGATACAGGTGTTCGTTCTTTGGGTCGCTTGATTCAAGAGAAGTCTGTACCGTTACGTGATTTAACAACTAATGTCCGTGATGACGTGTTACTTGACATAACGATAGAACGGTTTAACACGGTGATTACAGATGGTGCTTCTGACCTACGGAATGTAAAGTCAGTGTACTCTGAGTTAAACGCTTTCTACCTGCTCTCCTTACCTTCTCTCAAAAAGGTATATTGTCTAGATATGCGTAAGCCCTTAGACACAGGAGCTGCCCGTGTTACTACTTGGACAGAGTACGAGGCAAAGGCGCTTACCCGCACTCGTGGTCGTGAGTTGTTAATTGGTAAGCCTGACGGTATTGGTGTTTATGACACATACCAAGACAACGGTGCAGCGTACCAGCTTAAATACTCCTCGCACTATTTGGACTTAGGGCTACCTACTGCCAATAAAATGCTCAAGCAGATTAACGCTACCGTTATCGGAGGTACTAACCAAACGTTTGTCATTAAGACTAGCTTTGATTATACTGGCGCTATTCGTTCTTTCCCCTTCACCATTATAACTGGAGAGGTTTTTGAGTATGGGATTGCTGAGTATAACATCTCTGAATACACATTTGGTGTTGTTCTTGAGGCAGTTAAAAGCAATGCTGGTGGTAGTGGAAACGTAATTCAAATCGGCTTTGAGGCTGAGGTAAATGGTAATGAGTTGTCAGTACAAAAGATTGACATGTTTGCTAAAACAGGAAGGATAAGTTAATGTCAAATTATTTAAAGGTTACAAACTTTGCCGTTAAGGATGGTTTAACCACAGGAGATCCAAACAAGATTGTTAAAGGCGCTGAGATTAACTTTGAGTTCGACGCCATTCAAACAGCAGTTAACGGAAAGGCTGACTTAGAAAGCCCTGTCTTTACTGGCGCACCTAAAGCACCCACAGCTCCCTTGGGCACAGAGACAACGCAAATAGCGAGTACCTTGTTTGTTAAGCAAACTATCGACGCTAATAATGAGGTAGGGACTCTTGGCACACAAGATAAGGATGCCGTAGATATTACGGGTGGGACAATAGTAGGGTTAACTCAACTTGAGATAGATGCTTCTGCTCAGGCGGGGACACAAGCAAGTTTAGATGTTCCCTCTAGGACAGGCGCTGGTGCTTCTGGCTCTTGGGCTATTGATATAACAGGGTCACCAGCAAGCATTTCAACCGCTGTGGTTAATGCTGCAATTGCGGGTTCAACTCTAGGGTCAATAGGCACTTATACTCTACTGTCTGTAGATCCCGTTCCCGGCACTTTTTACTACGTGAGTCTAAATTCAAACCTTTCCCCCGGCGATGTTAGTATGTATCAGCATGGCGTGGCTCCCGGTACTTGGAGGGCTATGGGGCCTATATCTGGTTCAGCCAACGGCGCATACGCTACAAATCTTTATCTTAGATACGCATAAAAGGTATTATCATGGCAAACTTTACTTCACTTAAAAACCCTAAATGGGCTAACGACGAGCAAACAGCAATTGTTTGTCTTGTCACTTTTGACATATTTGGCGACGAAGAGATTTATTTCGTTGCTACTAATTACGACCCCGAAGAGCATGGGCGTGTACTCTTCCAAGAGTTGGTTGATGGCAAACATGGGCCTATTGCGCCTAAAGGAGAATAAGTATGGATCCGGCAACGATGGGGCTTATTGCTCAAGTAGGGGGCGGTTTATTGGCGGGGATGGGTGCTGATAGCGCTGGAAGTGGTATGGGTGCGGCAGCTTTAAGAGCCGCTGAGATGGCAAGGTTTGACCCTTATGGTGTTACAACAGGTAACGCTAAGGCTATCTTTGATACAGATGCAAAGACAGCTACCTACGAGTTAACCCCTGATATGCAAGCCCGACGAGATCGGATGTATGGGTTAAGCGATGAGCAGTTAGCAGCGATTAACCTAGACACCTCTCAGAACGCTCTAGATTATTATAACCAACAGCAAGGCTTAATGTCTGGTGGTCGTACAGCAGAAGACATTGCCCTTCGTCAGTCTCAACTAGCTGGCGGTCGTATTGGCTTAGGTTTGTCAGGCGCGGCTGTGGGTGCTGGAGCAGGTACGGGGTATGTTAACCCTGAGCAATACCAACGCGACTTAGCTCGTGCTCAAGCGGATGCTCAGTTAAGTGCCTTGTCAGATGAGAGAGCAAGGTCAATACTAGACCAAGACATCGCCCGTGGTCAAGGGTTCTTTAACTTTGGACAGGGTATTGAACAACTGGGTATTGATACAATGAACCTTGGTGCTGACTACGGTAAAGCCTCTGCTCAAGCTGGCGCTAATGCTGGTCAGTTATTGTTAGGTGGTCAAAAAGCTGCTACTGATTATAACTTATCTGGGGATCTAAATAGAGCAGGGATGTTACAGCAATTTGGTACAGGGTTAATCAACAACAGTGGACAAGGTGGTAATACGCCTTTTAACCTTACTTTTGATGGGGGTTCAAACAGCTACGGAGACACAGGTAGCATATGGGGCAACTCAATTTACTCACCTTAACAGAGGAATAAATAATGGCTAGTGAAATTTTAGGTTTATTTGGAAAGACTCCTGCTCAAATACGTCAAGAGCAATTTGACAGTATGATGGTTTCTCCTACTCAGACGGGGAGCCAAGGGTTACTTCAACAAGTAGTTTCAATGGGGAGGAATGCTGGTTCAGCGGCTGGCGGTATGGCTGGTCGTATGATGGGTGGTATGGCTCCCGGCGAACGTGAAGCAATGGTTATGCAAGACGTGATGCAACAAGTGGGGCAAGACCCTAACATGACACAGGCTGAGCGTTTGCGTAAGATGGCTGAGATTGTATCACAACAACCGGGCATGGGGGATCAAGCCTTAAAGTTGCAAGCGGCAGCTAACCAGCTGGAAGCCCAGAAGATGAAGATTGACGAGGCTAAGTTCAAACAGGCTAATAGGTTTGAAGACAGGAAAGAAACAAGAATGGTTCCTGATGTGTACGGTGGTTTTGTACCTAAGCAATTCTACTGGACTGAGAAGTATAATGAGCAAACAGGTAAGTGGGAGAAGATGACTGCCCCTTCTGAGACACCTCCTCCTGCTGCTGGTGGTGGTGGTGGTGGAGAGGATAAAAATGCCTTGGATGCGGAAGCTGAACGGAGAGCTAAAGAAAAAGCAGGGGAGACCCAAGGAGGGGCTACTACTCCGGAATCAGTAAACGATTTGGTTAATGCTTCCACAAGCAACGTTGACATGGCTGCTCTAGAAAAGCAAGCTCAAGCTGATCGTGCTAATGCAGCATATGAAACTGAAGCTAAAGAGATAAGTAGTTTGTATCAGTTAACACCTGCTGTTATTGCTGGCCTCACTAGACAGCAAGCTATAGCTGCCTTTAGGAAATACAAGAAGAATTTAACTAAAGAACAGACTGATGCTATCTTGGAAAAAGCAGGGGCACGTCGTACTCAATTTAGATAAGCAATACAAAGAAAGTAAAGAATGGCAACACAAATACCACTTAGAGAGGGTCTCGACCTAAGTTTAATACCTGATGCAGACTTGGATGCGTTAAGAGCTAACGACCTACCTGCTGTGTCTGATGCCACTCTAAACTATTTACGAGATGAGGGTGGTAGTTCTTGGGATGCTTTTTCTTCCAACGCTGAAAGGGGGTTAACCTCTTCCTTGCGTGGGTTAGGTATCCTACAGCCGGATGAGGCAGCAGACTTACAATCAGAGCGCGAGAGTCGGATGCTTCTGGATACTAACCCCTTCGCTGGTTGGTCTGGTTTGTTAATAGGCTCTGCCCTTGACCCTGTAACCCTCCCTGCGGCTATCCTGAAGCCTTTAGCCATTGGTGGTAGGATAGCTACAGGTGCGTTACGTGGCTCCGCTGGTGGTGCGTTTGGTGGCCTTGTTGACCCTGTGTATGAAGACATGGGTGATAGTCGTGCCCTTAACGTAACTGGTGGTGCTGTCCTCGGTGGTGCTCTCGGTGGCTTGGTTGGTAGGTTATTCGGTAAGGCAGCGCCCAAGGCTGAGGTAGATGGTAAGGTGGGGTCAGAGGCTGAGGCAGATGCTGCTAAGATTTTAGATGCAGAAGACCCAGCTAAGGCCATCGACGAAGTAGCGGCTAAGGCTGAAGAACCTGCTATCCCTGAGAGTGCTGTGTTTAACAGAGAGTCAGGTATCTTTGAGACGTTTGCTGAGGAGACACCGACTGTTGACCTTAACATGCCACGTCAACTGGCGGGGGCTAAGCCTAGGTTTAACAAGTTTACCACAGGCTTTGATAATGATATTGACAAGGCTCTTTACATCGTAGGCAACAGTACTTCCAAGAGTGCTCAGCATGACGCATACGTTGACTGGTTAAAAAGGGTAACGGGGCTGGATGATACTGGTGTTATAGCAGTGGCTCGTAGCGCTCGTGCAGAACTGGTTAAATCCTTTGGACGCACAACCCCTGATGCTAAGGGTAATTTGCTTGCTGAGCCTAGTACTTTCTCTCAGGACATCAGACAAAAACTAACAGCACCACGCCAAGTAGCTACCCCTGTTAGACCAACTGTCACAGTCAAGGATGGCTTGGACGATAAGGATTTAGCCCTGCTTGAGAAAGCTGGTGTTAAGATGGTTGTCGGTCGAGATGGTACCCTACTGCTTCAGGACTTGTTTAACTCTAGTAAGGTAATGCTCAACGGTGAGTTTATGCGCCGTATCGAAGCTGCTGGTATTGGCATCGACCTACCTGCCTTCCGTAAGCGTACAAAGGCTGAGACTGAGGCTAACAAGGCCGCTGAGCGTGAGCAGATGATGTCTCCTGAGTTTTGGAGCCGTCAAGAGCCACCATCAGCAGACCGTGCCCCAGTGTTTGACCGTCAGACTTGGACAAATGTTGAGCCAATGTCGGAAAACACAAGGGCTGCATGGACTAGACCTCCCCGTCCTACTAACCAAGCTCCTAGTATGGAGGGGTTACAGACTGGTGCTCCTCGTGAGGGTGATGCGGCTGGTGCTACACGCGCTAAACCCTCAAGCATTTACGGTTCAGACCTTGCTCCGGGGATAGCTAACATGTCTCCCACTGAGCTGGCTATGCGCTCCACGATGATTGAGCCAGAGGAGGTTATGAAGATGATGCCCCCTAAGGTCAGAGCAGCAGAAGAGGCTAAGCACCCCACAGGATTGGCTGAGTACTTGAGTGAGGGTCAAGTGCGACTGAAGGAAATCTTGAAGGACAATAACAACATCGTAGAGTGGATGCTGGCTAAGAGTAGAGCTAGGCGACCAATGAGCGAAGTGGATGCTGGAGCCTTTGCACCCTTCTATCATCAAGCTATGGCGGCTCGTGAGGTGGTGTTAGATAAGGCAGTGGCTCACCGTGCTGCTGGTGGTTCTTTTGAATCAGGTGAAGGTGCTAAGTTAGCTGAAGACTTATTGTACTACACTGGCATTGCCTTGTTTAAGAAGAATGAGGGCAGTAAGGCTGGTCGTGCCCTAAATGCTTTCCGGTTACTATCTGAGAAGGCGCGTAAGGGACAGACTGTTAAGAATATATTTCCGGGAGTGACTTGTTAATGGCAAAATTAGATAGTGAAGCATGTGCGATTGACCTTGACCAACTCCTCGACGCAAGAGAAAAGTATAAGAACATAGACCCTGAGAAGGCCGATGAACTTGTTAACTCTTTCGTTGAGCAGGGGCTTGAGGGTAAGAAGCCTAACCTCGGTATGAAGGTTAACGAGTACTTAATCAACGGTATGTTGTCAGGTACAGGCACTCCTGTGGTTAACACTATCGGTGGTGGCATCCAGACGATCATGAAGCCTCTCTTGAACCTCATCGATGCCTATGTACCTAAACAGGGTGTAACGCCCGTACAAGCCCAACGAGAGCGTCGAGCAGCTAAGGCAGCAGTGTCTGCCCTTATGGATGGATGGAAGACGGATTTAGTCTTCTTGTCTCGTGGGTTTAGCACTGGGTTGCCTGTTGACTTTAAGATAACTCCTAGAGCATTAGGGTTATCAGAGAAACAGTTTAACGAACTGATGGTGGACTTAGGGGCTTCCCCTGACATTAATGGTAAGGTTAACCCAGAGCTTGCACGACAGGTATTGGGTGAAAGCTACGACTACATGACTCACGCCATTGGGGGTAAGACAGGTGAAATTGTACGCCTACCCACTAAGCTAACTGTCGGTATCGATGAGTACTTCAAGGCACGTCTACGCTCACAGCGGATGATGAACTACCTAAGCAAGAAGGCATCGCTGGATGAGGAGAAGGGTTTAGGTTCTTACGATGACCTGTACCAGAAGTATAAGAAGGAAACCTTTGCTGACGGTAAGGCTGAGGAGTTGTACGGTAACATGGATAGGTTTGAGCAGATGGTTGGCGATGAGTTTGATACCGCTATCTTTGATGTTCGTAACTACGCTGTCGATGGTACGTTCCAAGCTAAGCTCCAAGGGATGTTGAAGAAGATTTCTGAGGCTAAAGGCGAAGGTCGTACCCCGGCTGAGGTGTTCTTAACCCAGACAATCCCCTTCCTGCGTACCCCTTGGAACATCTTTAAGGAGAGTGCTGGTTACATCCCCGGTGTTGGTGTTGTTGTCCGTCCCACAAAGACTGTAACAACCAAGCGTATCCGTGAGGCATCAGATGGGGAGCAGATAGTAGACTTTGTTACAGCCAACGAGAACATGTCCAAGATGGATATGATTCCACGTCAGCTTGTAGGCTTCGCTATCACAGGCGGGGTGTACCAGTTATTCGACAGTGAGCTAATCACAGGCTCTATGCCTTCCGACCCTGCTGAGCGTAACACATGGAAGTCATTAGGCAAGCCAGCTACCTCAATCAAAATTGGGGACACATGGGTTGACTACTCTCGTGCTGAACCGCTGGCAACAGTGCTCGGTATGATGACTGATCTGTTCGCTGAGCAAAAGCGCATCATGGATGGAGAGGTTCAAGCAGGTAAAGAATGGGAGGATATCCAGAAGAAAGCGTGGGCATCTGTCAAAACCAACATGCTACAGAAGACGTTCATGCAGGGCTTTGCTGACCTGTCTGACGCCTTGTTTGCCAATGATACTGCAAGGGCACAGGGGTTATTAGACAACTACGCTAAGCGCTTCATCCCCGCCCTGTCTAACACATTGGCTCGTGCCGGAGACCCTAATGAGCGTGAGGCTGTTAGCACAATCGAGAAGATGCAACAGCGTATCCCCGGTGCTCGTAACCTCCTACCTAAGAACTACGGGTTGGTTAATGCTGATCCTAACAACACATCCCCAGAAGCGCTTAAGACTAACCTGTCACAAGCAATCTCTGGTGTTGCTATTGATGATGTACAGACAGACTTCCAAAAGAGGTTGAGTGACATCGGGTTCTCAGTGTCCACAGTGTCACGTAAGGTAGGCGGGGAACAGTTAACCGCACAAGAGTACAGTGATTACAAGCGTTATATAAACGAACTGGCAACCCCCGTATTCAAAGCTGCCCTGCCTAACTTGGAGAAGATAGGTAACAAGAAGACAGCGGAGTATGCCATTGAGAGAAAGATTATGCCTAAGATAAAGAGGCGAGCACTTCTGCGGTTACGTCAACAGTACCCCAGACTCACCGAAGCTATCAAAGAGGATAAGATATTCCAACGAATAGGTAACCAGTAACAACAAAGCCCCTAAGCAGTGATGCCTAGGGGCTTTTTTTTAGTCTTTTATTTCTAAGACTTCAGGATCTAACTCAGAGAACTCACCGATGTAGATGGAGAAGAAGGGGACACGAATGATAAGCCCCTCATAGGCGGCTACAAATCTACCCTCATCATCCCCTACCACATGGCAGATGTTGTCGTTATGTTCGACGTCGAAGCCAATGCCTAGACGCATGTTAATGTTAATCATTTACTGTCCTCATGGTTAAGTCTGGCGATGATGTAATTCTTAACCAAGCTACTACGGACAATGTCAGCCACCGAGAACTCAATCTCTGTAAACTCTTTCATCGACCGCAGGATGGTTAAGAACTCAAGCAATCCACTTTTATCATCTCTCTTCTTCAAGTCCACCTGTCGATAGTCACCGCATAAGAAGAACTTAGACGTGTGACCAATACGGGTGATGATGGTGTCCAGCTCATGCATCGTACAGTTTTGACTCTCATCAAGGATAACGATAGCATTGTTAAACGTAGTCCCTCGGATAAAGGAGGTGGATAGGAACTCAACATAACCCTGCTCCACCAATCTATCCCAAGCGTCTTTGCGTTTGAACAACTCAGCCGCTATCTGCTTGTACGGCTCAGTAAACTGATTCATCTTCTCCTCGGCATCACCCGGTAGGTGACCCATCTCCCTACTCTGCACACTACTACGGATAATAACAAGCTTGGCGTAGGGGTTACTTCGATCCATAACCTCCTCAAGCGCCTTGTAGAAAGCGATGTATGTCTTACCCGTACCAGCCACACCAGACAGAGCACAGAAGTAGTGCCCCTGCTGGTATGCGTCAAAGAACTCCTTCTGCTTCTCTGTCTTAGGGCTGATGGTTAGCATATCATCTAACTTCATCTTTAGCCCATGTTGCGGTTTAGACTCTGAGTCCGTTGCTCGTTTCTTTGTTACCATTAAGCTGCTTTCCCCCATACGTCATCCCATGTGCCCTCAGTAGCACCCTTGGAATAATCTGTTACACGTTGTTCAAAGAAGTTAGTGTGGCTTACGCCTAACATACCATCCACCCAAGGCAGAGGATTCTTCTTCACCTTAAAGACACCTTTCATACCCATACTAATCAGGCGACGGTCAGCGATGTAGCGGATATACTCCTTTACCTCTTCTGCTGTCAGCCCCTCTACGTCATACATGCCGAAGGCTAGGTCAATAAACTTATCCTCTAGCGCCACCATCTCTTGGGCGATTTCTTTCACACGCGCGCTTGAGCTATCTTTAGGGTTCTGTTTAACCCAATCACGATACACCTTAATCATCCCCTCAGCGTGTTGCGTCTCATCCACGATAGACCAAGCAATAATCTGGCCTAACCCCTTGAGCTTACCATGACGGGCAAAGTTAAGCAACATAACAAAGGAGGAGAACAGTTGCATACCCTCACCAAAGGCGCTAATCGTGGCAATCTTCTCTGCCATCGGTGCGTCACCTAGGTTCTGGTAGTACTCATGCTTCTCCACCATCTCACCATACTGTAGGAACTCGTTGTAGGTACTCTCAGGCAACCCCAGTGTTTCAATCAGGTGAGCGTAGGCGGCGACGTGCAAAGCTTCTCGTCCGGCAAATCCACTCATCATCATCCGCACCTCTGGTTGCTTAAACACGGGGAGGTAGTGTGTGTAATACCCATCTCCAATGTCCAAGTCACCCTGCACAAAGAAGCGTAGGATTTTGGTTAAGAACTCCTTCTCTTCCTTCTTCAGCTTCTTCTGGTAATCCTTTAAATCTTCCCCCATCGGAACCTCTGAGTGTAACCAGTGGCTCTGCTCATGTTGTAACCAAGCGTCGTATGCCCAAGGGTATTTGAACGGCTTGAATGTATTTCTCTCTTCTGTCAATTGTGGCTTCATTACCATTGTCTCCATGTGTTAGCAATAATGTGTAAGCAGGTGGCTATCTCTAACCACCTTATCCAAGTTAACCTTCGCAAGCTAGGCATGTCTCTCCATTTGCAATAGCTGTCATATCAATAGTCTCCTCGATGCGCTGGCGTTTAACCTGAGCACCAACCTTCTCTGCCTTACGCACCTTGTCAGAGCGCAGGTAGTACAAACTCTTCAACCCCTGCTTCCAAGCCATGAAGTGTACAGCATGTAGATAGGCAATGGTTGTATTGGGCTGGAAGAATAGGTTAACACTCTGTCCTTGGTCAATAAACTCCTGTCGATCTGCTGCCAACTCTACCAACCATCGCTGGTCAATCTCCATCGCTGTCTTGAATACTTCCTTCACATCCTCTGGTATGTCCAGATGCTGAACACTACCGTCATGTGAGATGATAGAAGCCCAAGTGTCATCGTTGTCCAACCCTAGCTCAGCAAGCCGCTTAACAAGGAAACGGTTACGGTAGACATGTGCCCCACTTAGGGTATCCTGCCGAAAAACATTTGCTCGATACGGCTCAATGGATGGCGAAGTGTTACCCATAATAAGACTGGAAGAAGCATTGGGAGCGATAGCCATATGATGACTAAACCGACGCTCAATGCCATACTCAGCTGCATCCGGGCAAGCGCCTCTTTTAAGAACAAGGTTATTGTCTGCACGTTCGCACTCCTTCTTTATATACTTAAAAATATCACGGTTAGTCAACTTAGACATAACCCCATCGATAGCCATCCCACTCTTCTGCAAGTAGGCGTGGAACCCTAGAGTACCAAGTCCAACAGACCTCTCACGGGAAGCAGAGTAAACTGCACGACGAATATGGTGAGGAGCGTTATCGAGAAAATAGTTAAGCACGTTATCAAGCATCTCCATAACATCCGGGATAAAAAGATCAACACCTCGCCAATCATCGTAGTACTCCAAGTTAAGGCTAGACAGACAACACACTGCTGTTCTGTCAGCACTGGTAGGCAGGAAGATTTCAGTACATAGGTTAGACCCATTGATCTTTAAATCCTGTGCCTGTAACCACTCAGGCATATCCCTGTTAGCCGTATCAATGAAGATGAAGTATGGCTCACCTGTTGTCATACGCAACTCTAACATCTTCTGCCACAAGTACTTTGCACTAACTACCTCAGCCACCTCACCGTTCGCAGGGTTAACCAACTCCCAGTCATCGTTGGCCTCCGGGTCTTTCATGCAACGCTCAATCACCTGCATAAACTTATCACTGATATTAACACCATGATTGAGGTTCAGTGTCCTCATGTTCTGGTCACCAGTGGGCTTACGCATCTCCAAGAACTGAATGATGTCAGGGTGAGATACATCCAAGAATGCAGCATAGGAACCCCGACGTGTACGACCCTGACGGTATGCCAGAGAGGACGCATCATACATCTTCAGGTGCGGCATCACGCCAGTAGATTTATCATCACTGTTGCGGATACCAAGGTGAACACCAACCCCGCCTCCAAGCATTGATAGCCAGTTAGTCTCAGACAGATTAGCGACCAAACCTTCTGCGCTATCATCCATATAATTGAGAAAGCAAGAGATAGGTAACCCACGCTTACTACGGCCAAAAGAAAGAATGGGAGTGCTATAAGACAACCAATGCTTAGAGCTGTACTCGTATAATCTCTGAGCGTGTTCAGGGTTGCTTGAGAAAGCTTCTGATACAAATGCAAACCTTTCTTGTGGGCTAACTTCATCATCTTTCATGTAACTTTCTTTGAGACGCTGTAACCCCAAGGAGTCAAACAGGCTATCCCGTGTTAAATCAATCTTAATTGTCATCCAATATTTCCTCTAGGTAATCGGCACGTTCTTCAATGGCATCCATAAACTTGGCAACGAGATCAGTACTACGAATGTCCAGTAGTTCCAATATCGTCACCTCGTCTAGGCGCTCTAGTTTATCACAAATGTCAGGCAGGGTGAGCATATTTCTTTTGTAGGTAGTTCATCGACAAGAACATCTCATCGAACGCACCTTCCTCCACTTCGTTTAACACCACTAACCCACGCCAGTGTTTGTTGCTTAGTTGATCCATGTAGTCCTCATCATGTAGATAGAAGCTACCCGCAATAATACCACAGATTGCCTTCCCATCTGCCCTCTTCCCATACGCTACCTGCTTGCCCTGTTGATGGCCTGCCACACATGACATATGAAGTTTGTTAACGATGACAGTCGCACTGGACGCAGGTCTTCCCATAACACCAACAGGCCAGTAATGACAAAAGCCCACACCGTTAATGAATAGAGGTCTAAGGAACTCATGTACTTCCCAATCTTTCTCGTACTCTAGATCAGCTACACTAATAGCCCCTTCAAGTATAGGGTTATTAGCTACTGCTCTGTTGATACGGTTCTCGTGGTTACCTAATGTCATCACCATGCGGGGCTTGTAAACCTTAGTCTTGTTAGCTTTCTGACTGGCTTGCAAATCCCGCAACGGTTTCAACAGCTTCTTCATCCCAATCTTAGCGAAGGCAATGTCATCCTTATAACGCTTGCCCTCGAAGTATTTACTGCCCACCTTATCGTGCGTAGACAGGGAGGGCATGTCGGCAAAGTCTCCTATGTTAACCACCACGTCAGGGCGATAGTCACAGATGGCTTTACCTGCCCACTCAAGATGTTCTGTCGGAATCCCCGGCTTGACTTGACAATCAGGAATAATTAGTATTTTCATTCGTACTCCAGTAATCCTCAAACAGACATTCAACTTTCTCATGGACACCTACATAACCACATGAGTCCATGAAGGCAGCAAACTGTAGCATAACATCAGTCCACTGTGCATCCTCCCCACAGACGTAGAATAACTCTGAGCTAGTCTCCACGCTAGGACGTGAGCAATTCTTTTTAAAGTGGTAATACTGTTTATCCATTCTTCTCTCCATAAATGCTAGGGAAGAGGTCAGTCAATATATCCTTACACTGATCTGCTACTTCCCTATGTTCTTTTTGTGTTGCCTCGTCACACCGGATGTCAACATAGTGCATCCAACTCCGCAACGTCCCGTTCATGTACATCCGACTATTGGTTAACCCTTCAGGCAGAATCTTACGCGCTACCTCCTTCGCTATCCCGTTGTTCAGAGCAGCTCCGTACACCCCTCTAGCTTGCGCTATCAGGCTACGTTGCATCTCATCCCACCAGCGCTGTAACTCTCGGTCTTCAGTAGGGAGGCTGTTCTGTCGGTTCTTCTCATCCTGTAACCGAACCTCACTGCACTCCATATCCAAAGCCTCGGCATACCGCTGGCTAAACTCTTGGAAGCTGAACGACCGATGCCGCAGAATCTGTCGTGCTATGTCCCGTGTTACCTCAATCTCCATGCAAACATTAACCATCTCGAAGGGTGACCAATGCTTGTTATTCATCAGGTAACGCAACAACTTAGGTGCGGTCGCTACGTTACTCTGATTCTCTGGATTTGAGACACGAGCCATATAGGCAACCATCTCTTCAGCATGAGGTGTTACCCACATTAGCTTTACGTTCATTTGTTCTTCACCCTTTCCTTACGCTCTTCTGCTGTCTTCTGCTTGTGGCATGGTTTACACAACACCTGCAAGTTCTCAGCCTCACAGTAGAGCCTGTTCATGTATGTCCACCAGTCTTGGAAGCCCTCCTGCGGGGATACAACGGGTTCAATATGATCCACTTGTACATCCCTAGCCACGAAGTTATCCTCACAACTAGCACACTTGTAATGCTCAGCCAACCGTCCCGACCTCTTGTTAATAATCCTACCAATCGATGCTGCTTTTAAAGCCTTCCACTTAGGTGGGAAGCGCTTCATGTAGGCACGAAGGGCAGAGATTATAAACGCTCGAAACCTAGCCTCAGTCCATTCACCGTCGTTATACTCTCTGTTGCTCATACTGGTATAACAACTGAGCGAAGCCCTCTATGAATCGCTCGTCATGGTCACGTTCACCCATCGTAAACATAATCGCATGGATAACTTCATGTAACAAGGTGACATCTCGCTCTTGCCCTTTCAACTTATCATTTAACAGAATCGTACAGGTATCAGGTATGGAGGTTCCAAGGTCAGTCATTGCTGTATCAACCACCTGCCACGTCATCCCCGCTAACTTAAATTCATTTTTCTTCACTTGGTGGCTCCCACATTTGATCTGCTGTGCGGCGTAGCCACAACAACCTACCGTTCTCTAACACACGCTCTGCGCCCATCGCCTCCACACAACACGCATAGAACTCTTGCTCCGTCTTTAACTCGGCAAGCATCTTTGTCGCAGTTACTTCCCCTACACGGTGAATTCCCTTGATGTTGTCGGCTGAGTCCCCCATCAGTATCTGTTTGTAGAAGAAGCGCAACCCGTCCTCTGGTGTTACTTCCTTCTTCACCTTCTTCACAAAGTTGTAATGCCATCCCGGAACCTGCATAAAGTCTTTGTCAATTGATACGATGAGTCCTTCGCCCTTCAACTCTGTTGCTCGTATGGCGATGTCGTCATCCGCTTCCTGCCCATCACTAACGCTTGCGCCCCATGCCGTTTGTAAATATTCCCGTAGGAGAGGTAGGTGTTTCGGCTTCTTAACATCCTTCCTGTTGCCCTTGTAAGGGGCTGTTACCGCTACGTCAAAACGAAAGTTCTGTTTACCAGTGAGGAATAATTCGTGCTCCTCGCAGTCTAACAGATCAAACATTAACATATCTTCGAGATACACAGCCATCGTCTCGATAGCCGTGTTCTCATTTTCTTCCTCAGTAACAGCGCCTACTCGGTAGCATAGAATGTCGCTATCGATCAGCGCAATCATTTACAGCAGATCGTCTTCAGAGATAAGCTCACCCACTGGTTCGCCACCGTACTCAAGCATGTCTGTAATAACCAAACGCTTGAGGGCAGGGGAGACGCCCTTCTTCTTCTGGTATGCCCATGAGTATGTACCCACAAGCGCGACACCCTTCGACCCGTTACCTACCTGTGCATCAATCTGAGAACCCCCGTCGTCAAAAGCATAGATAGGACGGGTACTCTTGCAGGTAATGTACTTACCCTTACCCTCTTTAAACTTAACCTCTAGGCCAATGTCCTGCAACGCATCGGCTGCTTTGTCTGATAGGTTACACAAGTCCACTTGAAACTTGCCACTCATATCGTTAACCTTGTCAAGGTATGCCCACATAATGTCTGCTTTGATTTTTACTGCGTCTGTCATAATAATTCCTTAGTGTTTAGTTACTCTGCCTTCGTCGGCAATCTGATAAAATTCTGATGTGATAAAGGCTAGGAGGTCTAGCACTTCCATCTCATCCATGTTTTGGCTAAAGGTTAGGCTCACTGCACCCTCCTTCTCTGTAATAATGATTAGCGCTTCCGCATCCTTTAATACAGTATCCAAATCTACTTCGTCTTTCAATGCGTATCCTTCCAATTAAAACCTACATTGTAATCTCCTGTTAAAGGACAGCGGAGATTGAAGTGCTTTCCAGCCTCTGCAATTGCCTCTGCTGCCATCTTACCGACACGCTCTGCATCCTCTTGCGGGACTTCTATCTGCCACTCATCATGTACATTTGCACAGAATGAAGCGTTTATTATACCACACTTTAGCTTATCGTGCAATATAACCAACGCTTTTTTCATAACAATTGCACCTGCACCCTGCAACAAAGAGTTTAATGCTGCGTGTTCTGAGCGCACCATAATGTGCCGCCCATCTAACCCACGAATCCAACCCCTTGCCGCCGCCTCAGTGACTATCTCCTTTAGACGTTCAAGTGCTGGTGTCTTGCGAAAGAAAGTCTCCATGATGCGATGCCCTTGTCTGGAATCACCACCGATGATAGAACCAATCTTACCTGCGCCAGCCCCATACAACAAAGCATAGATGAAGGTCTTGGCTGTATCTCTATCAGGAAGGCCAGCCGCCCTCATGTTAACTGTGTGTATGTCTGTCCCGTCTTCCTTCTTCCCGTGTACCACAGTGTTGATGTACGCCTTGTCCTGCATGTAATGGGCTAACATCCGTAGCTCAAGCCCACTAGCATCTGCACCGACCAGCTTGTTACCAACCTCCACAGTCCACAACTCTCTGCACTCCTTACCGTACTCACTCCCGCTTGAGGGTACTTGTGCCATGTTAGGGCTGTGATGCGTCATACGCCCCGTCACGGCTCCATTTGTTATCACCCTACCATGCACCCTACCATCAGGTTTAACCACGTCAAACCAGCTACTCACCTGCGAGATACGTTTCTGAAGCATTAGATATCGAGCAATTAGTTTAGCCTCTGGTAAGTTAATGCCCTCTAACACCTTCTCGTTGATGATGGTACTCCCCTTCTCAGTCTCCTGCGTAAACTTAACACCGAGGGAGGCAAGCCTCTCAGCAATCTGTTGTCTACTGCCGGGATTGAAAGGGGTTACCTTATCCTTCAGCTCTTTCCCTGTCTTCTCGCTGATACGCTTCTCCACAATTGGAGGAAACGTAGCTTGCAACTCACCTTCAATATCAGCAACCTCGCCTGAAAGCTGTGCCAATAGAACCCTACCCTTAGCCTCATCAAATCTAAACCCATGCCTTTCTTGCTTGCACACGATAGCGGCAACTTCATGCTCAAGCTGCACACTCTCACCCCACTCAACCAACTGTTCCTCTAAGTACTTGTACAAGTCAACAGTTACTGACACGTCCTGTCTACAATAAAAGCGGTTAAGACTATCAATTGGATCGTCATAAGGAGCAGTAGAAACCTTGTCATATTGTAACCCTTTCATCCAATGCCAAATACGGGTGTATTCAACCTTGTTATTCCCCAGTCTCTTGCCCCACGCCGCCAAACTGTGCCCGTTTTCGATAGAGGGATTGAGTAGCCTTGACATTATCAAGGTATCTCTCACTTTCTTCAAGCCAATCTTCGTTCCCCAAAGCCTGTTGAGCACTGGTGCGTCGAAGCCGATCAAGTTGTGTCCGATCAATCTCTCTGCTTTGTTTATTAAGGGTATGAGTGTATCCGGTTTTGTGTGACATATGTATTCGCCTGTCTCGCTGTTATGGGTATAGCAAAGCCATATCTTACTCTGCTTACTATCTGTCTCGATGTCGAGAACTAAGTCCACGTTACTTTCCTTTAGCAATTTCAATTTCAACTAACTTCGCATAACCACCTATGTCGTGCCAACTGTCATCATAGAACGGGTCGCCATTAACAATACGCGCCAGCTTGTTGGCAATCAAGTCCAAGCTCTCTTGCATATAGGGTTCCATCCCCTTCCAACTAGCACCGCCACGCATAATATCTTTTAACCATTGTGACGTTGCTGACACATTCCTGAACTCACCGTAACGATTCTCACGTAATCCTAACGTCTCTGTTACATCTTTCATAAACTTAATCTCTCCTGCGGCTTCACGCGCTGACATATCACGATCTTCAAAATACTCCCAGTCATCTTCCGGGATTAGCTCATTCAACTTAACAAAAGATGGGTGCATCAAAACATCCCCTTCAAATCAGGCTTACGATAACGCTCGCCCTTCTTAATCTTCCCATTCTCATCGAACTCAGGGTAGCCCTTGTAGTTAAACTTAGACCAGTTACTTTCGTTAACCTCAGTTACCGCTGCATTCATATCCATCTTAGCGCACACACCAACACCAACAGCCGTAACAATTTGATCTGCTAATGAGTCAAGTAGCGGCTCACGATCTATTGATGATACAGTCTTGTCCCCTGCCTTCAATGAGTCAGCGAACTCCTCTAAATCATCAAGCGCCCTAGCCAAGTCACTGTTAGCATCTATGTTTAACGAATCCATCATCTCAATGAACTCCTCAATGTGACAGCCTATCTGAACATCTAGGTCACGCACCGTTGGTTCTGGTCGTGCCCGTCTGTGCCATAGGGTTATGTTGTCAATCATTACTTCCTCCGTCTAGGTAGGGGTGTCCAGCCAATCCAGAACCCATCTTCAATTATAGCAGGTGATAGCGACCCATGAGAAGCCACACCATACACACTTAGCAATTGTAACTTAACACCGTGTGGTGCTTCCTCTATCGGTCGCCAATAGTAGTTTAAGTCGATGCAAGCCACACCGTCCTTAGTTATCTTGTCAGTCAAAACAAAGCCTCCTCTGTCTGTTCAATTAACAATCCATGTCGTATCTTGTATGCTCGTTTCTGCACCCACTCAGGCTTAACACCGAAAGGGTTGAAGCATACGCCTGTCTTACTGCAATACCCGTAGTCTTCCATCATATGTTGTCATCCTCCATAAGGTCAACCGATTCCGACAGTATACCATTCTTTTGGTTATATTGCAAGCCAAATTTAGTCCCAGTCGCGCGCCCGGTAAATCTATCTTTTAACACACGAAACGTAGTGGTCTGCCGCTTGATAGGATCGGAGTGCTGCTTGTTGCGCTCTAACCCGAACATATAGTGGCTCCACCTAGCGATAGCACGAGACCCAGTAAAGTGTTTCTCTAGCACACGTCCACCCTCCTCATGCGCCTTACCCTCTGGTGTGGTGAGGTGACTAATGAAGTGGATGATGATACCTAGCTCTTGTGCCAGTGAGGCCATGTCTGCCATGATACCGTCCAGCGCACGTCTCTCATCCTGCTCATTAGCCGACAGCGCAGTCAGGTGGTCTAGGTAGATGTGGTCAATGTCATAAGCCTTGTTAAAGAACTTGATGATATTCTTGATACTACGCCATCCCATCGCACCGAAGTGCTCCATCATGTATAGCTGTTCTCTGGACTCCAACCTGTCAACACTCTCCTCGTACTGCTCTCGCGTCCAATCCATATCAGGTACATGGTACAGCTTCTTATCTAGCTTGCCCATCACACGCTGACTTGTCTCTACCACGTTCTGCTCAAGGTAGATAACACCAACCCGCAAGCCCAGCTTGTCAATGTCATAGGCAATCTGTTGAGTAAACACGTCAGTCTTACCGACCCCAACACCAGCACCGAAAGCATATAGCTCACCCTTACGTCGCCCATAGGTTACCTCTGTTAGGGTATCGAAGCACCACGGCACACCTGCTACTGGCGGGGCTAACAACCTCTCCTTAATATCTGTTACGGTGACGATGCCCTCTGGCCTGTACGCATCAGCCCCATGCCAAGCGTTGCTAAACTGTGCCTCACTCTTATGCGCTAACCATTCACACGCATCCTTGTAGTCGTTGTGATGCCTAAACATACACGCCTTCGACCCCAACAGTTCAGCTACCTTCTTCGTGGCCTCCTTCCCCGGCTCATCGTTGTCAAAGCAAATAACCACCTTGTCAAATGAGTCAATCCACTCGAACGCTGCCTTACAGTCGGCTAACGCACCCTGAGCACCGGAGCGCACACTAACAGCAGGGAGGCTAGTCATTTGATGGACAGCCAAGGCATCGAACTCCCCCTCTGTCAGCGAGAGCACCTTCCCTCCCTGTTGGAAGCGACTTTGACCGAACAGCGTCGCACCCTTCCAGTCACCCTCGACCTTGAATGTCTTGTCAACACCCCTCACCTTGAACGCTATGGTCTCCCCTATCTTGTTGTGGTAAGGGAATAACACCTCGCCCTCAGTGGTTTGCTCCACTTCGTAGGTACGCATGGTGGCATTGGTTAACCGTCGAGCTGGAAAAGCCCCCACATACGCATCAGAACGGGCTACAACGGGCTTCCTGGCCTCGGTGTATACGTGGGTATGGGTAGATGGTTCTATCGCCGCCTCGTCCCTCCTGTATGTCCCGCAGTTGAAGCACTTGGTACTGCCATCTTGGTTAACAGCTAGTGGGTCAGTGCCTCCGCAGTCGGGGCATGGTTGATGTATCTTCTTGAATCCCATTATAAATCCCAGTTGTCATGTAACACCTGCATCGCTTCGTACTCCTCGATGGTTAGTAGTCTCCCCTGTTTCTCGTGATAGAGGGATTCTAGAAACTGCTTGAGTCCTATTGTTTGAATCAAGTCGTGCGCGTCAGACAATGTATAGTATAAGGATACCTCCGCTTGTATCCCTATACAGTCATCTTCTTTACCCTCAAGCGTGTTAATCATATAATTCCCTCTTATCTTCATAGTCTATATAGTTAGCAACATCCGTGCCAACCTCGCTTCTTAAATCTTCACGGGTTAACACCTTCACCTCGTCAGATATGTAGCTAAAGCAGCTCTCACACATATCTAAGAAGCTATTGTCGGTAACTTTCTTTATCGTTGCCTCAAATGGTGTTAAAATCACGTTACAGCAAGTGCATCTCATCTGTTCACCTCGTAAGTTGTTAGTTGACTGTCCCTGATTGGTTTAGCTATGACAGCAAACAAACACAGGAACAGTATATATCCTACCACAATTTTCACTTAACCCTCACCAATTTAAATACTCCCTCTTGGTTATTCTCCTCCAACCAGTAGACGGCATTAGCCCTCTCAGTTGTACGATAGACGATCAGGTTCGTCCACTTGGTTCTGATCTCATACATCATATTCATCCTCCTTTATGTATGCCAGTGCATCTGCTTCAGTGTCAAAGCATTGATAGTTACCTTCAGCGTCTATGTATTCAGCAGAATAGTTCTCGCTGAAAATAGCCCATACATCCCCGCTCCGCTCAGGCCTCCAGTCGGTAATGTGACTACGGATATCCCTCACCATTAGCTTGGCATCTTTATCAGGGATGCCTAACAAACGGCCTATCTCAGCCTCGTGATAGTCCTCTAGCAGTGCTTCAACTTGCTGTCTCATCTTCATCCTCCAAATCAAAGTCTTCTAACCTACGACCATTACCGAACTCCCACCCACTCTCATAGGCGTCGTACTCAGGCTCATCGATGTAGGGGTTTTCGTAGGGCATACCGTTGTAACCATCGATAGCCCCTATGCTGTGACAAATTGAGTAGTCTCTCATCATGCCTCCACGTGTTGATGGTTAATGGATACAGAGACAATGGAATCCCTAGCTATGCTACGATAGCCCTTCTTCTGCATGTCCCATATGGTGATGTAGGCGTCTTTGTCCAGATGGTTAACCCCTACCCCTACTGGATGGCGCAGGGCTTTAATGACACCCATACGACCATTCAAGGTGCGAAGCTCACCCGACTTCTTATAGAATTGAACCGTTACAAAGCGTCCGGCGCTGTTTAAGATTAACTCATCTAGCATAACCCCTCCTGTATAAATTGTTTACGCACGATGGCGGCTAACTCATCCGCCTCAAGCATGGCTTTGTCCTTCTCGACGTCGTACTGCTCAGCGTCGTAGTCTTCTTTGGCCTCGATGGCCTCTCTGTCGTAGTCATTCATTGTGGTAACTCCTCTGGGTAAACTGTGCCACCAAAGTATGCGACAAGCGCACCCATGATTGTAAACTTGTCGATTGTTTTACCGCGCATGATCTGATCGTTGACGTAATCAGCGATAAAGTAGGCACACGCGGGTGTGATGTGGTTATCCATTAGATTAACCCTTTAGCCTTGTTAGCCAGAGTCAGCACACGCCCAACACGCCACTTAGCCGCACGCACGCTCTTGACCACACGCACACGCTCATTGTGAGGGTTGATAAGGTCGACAGCGCCATTGCTACGTGTGACGATGAAGAAGTTGCGATAAGATAAAATTGTCATTCCGATTGCTCCAGTTATCTAGCAAAAGCGCTAGGCAAAGGCGACAGCATCGCCAATGCTTAACCCTCTTATTCAACTTTAGCGATCAACCCATCGCGCATAAATACACGGGCAAAGAATTCACGCCCTTGTCGGGTAATATGCGGTCTATTTGCACCCGTTAACCATCCATCACGCAAGTATTCAGCACCGAACACGCTTGTCTCAATATGGTTTAAACGCTTGCCCACGCTCTCTTTTAACGCTTTTTTGCTTGGATATACGAACACCAACATAATAAACCCTCCAGTTACACTATTGAAAAACAACCCAGCCACTCGCGGTATGTTGTTTGGTTTTCAAGCGGTAACCATTCCACCACGCCATTAACAACACGTTCCACGCATACGGTTTTACGTTTAATCATAATAAACCCTCCAGTTATCTAGGAAAAGCCCTAGCCCATGGACACCCTCGGATGCCCTAGGGTTAATGCTCTAAACAGCGAAACCACGGCGAATTGCAATCTCTTTTATGTCGTTGGTGCCCTTAACTTTTAACCCTACAATGGAACCCTTGACATCTTCCCAACGCCTATCGTGCGCGTCTCCATCGATTACCGGTATACCTTTAAAGATCTTAGGAACAGTCGATTTAAAGACTACGGCGACATTCATTCCCGCATCCAATATTGTTTTAATGTCGCTGTCGGTATGGTTTTCATGGCGCGAAAATGTCACGTTAACATTTTTGAATTGCTTCAACTGTAACGCCAGATCGGTACGCTTTGTATACTCATGAAAATTGATGTCAGGGAATCTCGCGTAAATTTCGGACCAATCTAAATCGGACGTCCCGTTTAACCTAACGTCCAACATCTTACCGGCTTTTGTGGCCTTGGCGTACGCTTGCAATAACTCACCTTGCAATTGAATCATAAATAATTCGCGTTGTTCGTGTAAGTATTCGGTACGCTTGCGTCTTGCCTGTTTAGCGTTATCCATGCGCATACGGCCACTATTAATCAGGCACGTTTTACGGCATGTCGCGCTAGCGCCTGCACACATCGACACATTATATAGTGGGTCAAGGTATAGAATCACGCTTTGCACATTGTCGGTTTGCGTCTTAGCTAGTTTCGCCGATTGGTGAGTCAATAATTGCATTGTCTTTGCTCCGGTTGTAAAGGTTCACTATAAACCCTTATTAATAACCCCATGATGTATAGGGTCATTGTAAGGGCTTATTCTGGTGCTACCTTATCGACAATATACCGTCGTTGTATAGCGTCAATATCATCCCATACTAAAAGCCCCGCATCCATGTATGCCGCGCCCATTGTCTCAAAGCGCGCATCCGCCTTGAAATAGTCGCGTCGTGTTTGGCTTTGTACATCAATATCGCCTGATCGATCATCCCAGAATAAGCGCCCAAATACCTTATATTCTAGATAAGCTTTGGTCACGTTGTAGATTGCCTGCTCTTTTGTAATCATTGTCTTATCTCCCGTTATAACATAAAACTAAACTTAAATTCCAAGCATCATAACATGAGGCATAGTCAAAGGCCAGACGCTTAGACTTAAACGTTTTCAATATCTCACGCCCATGCTTGACAATGTAAATATATCTACGCTTAGGCGCGCACACGTCGACACACTTACGCTCAATGTAAATCATATAGTCTCTCCGGTTGTTGAGCTTAGATATTAAGCCCTTAATGATAACCCCATTGTGCATAGGGTTATGATAAGGGTTTAGCCTATTGCCTTTCGAGCTTCGGTGATTGCAACCATAGCGTTACCTAGATCCGCTAGTTGCTTAATCACCTCCAGTTGATCGGCGCGTGAATTGAAATCGGTGTGATTAAGTTTAGAATGCAAGCTCCAGAATTCATTGCTTACAATGTCGTATGCTTTTACCAGATGGTCATTAGTGTAAATGTAAACGTCGTTCATTGTCTTTGCTCCAGTTGTAGGTTATGCCCTATTGCTTAACCTATGACTACAGTATGACAGAAACAATTGCCACTGTCAACAAATAAATATTACCCTAGTAAATTGTGTGGGTATTGTGCAGGCTTGACAAGCTGTGCAATATGTGCTTCTAGTGGGTGCTTCATTGCCCCTTATACTACCACATCTCCAAAGCCTCCGCAACCATGCCCCCTAATAACCATACCCGGGGGAGGGGATTAGT
>Ga0196887_1000122_pt1 | contig 36630 bp, 56 predicted proteins | sample VirMetDEL_Mar_31_FD_169094 | JGI IMG/M metagenome (GOLD analysis project Ga0196887, IMG submission 169094) | Aqueous microbial communities from the Delaware River and Bay under freshwater to marine salinity gradient to study organic matter... | ecosystem: Environmental > Aquatic > Marine >... | reverse complement strand
TAATGGAATTACTGAGTGTGATATGTGGAGATATACTGCTAATACAACTGGAGATTTAGACCCAATAGCATCTAACCTAGAAAGAGTTGATACTGTTTTTGATAAAATAGGAACAGGAATGTCTGAATCTTCTGGCATATTTACTTTTCCATCAACAGGAATATACGAAATTGTATTTAATGCTTATTCTTATATTGATGGTGAAAACAGAGATGGTGCCGCACATATACAAGCAACAACAGACAATTCATCATATACAGATAGAGCAAAGTCAACTACCTCACAATTTCACGCTTCTAGTAGTAATACTTCTGCAAATGCTACAGCAACTTTAATTTTTGATGTAACAAATGTTACAACACACAAAGTAAAATTTACATGGGCAGTTGTAAATGATGATGCACGTTTATATGGTGAAACAGGTGCTACTTTAACTTATTTTAAATTTACAAGATTAGGAGATACATAAAATGGTAGATTTAACAACAGGTAGACCAAATCATATACAAGATGCTTTAGCAGTAATGCACAAAGGTGGTTGGTATGCATGGAAAGATAGTAAAAATAAAATTTATGCAAATTTAAAACTTGCTGAAAAAATAGGTGTTAATGGTAATATTGTAGACAACACTGTAACAGAATTGCCAACTGAGTCAGCAGTAAATGCTAAATTAAAAGAATTACAAGACGCATGGGATGCGGCATATGATTAATCCTTGTCCTGATTGTGGTGCTGAAAGTAAAGCAGATTGTAAGTGTCCTGATGAATGTGAATCATGTGGCGCATAGTAATCGTTTTAATATTTTTATCTAGCTCAGTATATTCTGCTGATACAAATACTGTTAGTTCTACAGTAGTAACTAATTCTACACCACCTACAGCTAATGCTCCTAGTGTTGTAGTAAATAATTCTGATGTATGTAAGACAGCAGCTTCGGCTAGTATTCAAACACAGGTATTAGGATTTGCTTCAGGAATTACAATCACTGATGAAAATTGTGAGAAAATAAAATTATCTAGATCTCTATATGCTATGGGTATGAAAGTAGCTGCAGTAAGTTTATTGTGTAGTGATCCTCGTACTTTTGATGCAATGTGGAACGCTGGTACTTACTGTCCTTATAGAGGAAGTATTGGTGAAGAAGCTAAACAAGGTTGGGAATCTAACCCAACAGATGTACCACCTGGCAGCACTATATTTAATACTGACATTAAACAAACTAAAGAAAAGGTTGATAGTGATAAAGAGTTCGCAAAATTTATTATTGCTGCTATGGCTATGTATATCGGTTTCCCTATCCTCTTCTAGTAAAGCAGTAGATTGTTCTACTGATACTATTGGATTATGTAGTCCAACAGTAGAAGAAATAATAGATGAGGTAATAACAGAAACTACACAGCATGAAGCTGATGGTATTACTATTACTACTACTACCGAAACTACAACTACTACAACTACAGTTACTAATGAAGATTCAGGAGATATTCTTGATGGTGATAATGGTTATGTATCTTCTTCTAAAGAAGGTGATATGGATTCAGACTGGGGTGGTCAAGGGCCTGCAACTATGCCTAGTGGTAATTCATGTGGTCAGTTAGGCACAGATAAATGTGCTATGATTACTGGATCAGGCAATAGTGTAAGTGCTAATGGCGTAAGTGGTATGGGAACTACGTTTGTAAATACAGTTAATGTATCTAATCTTAATATTAAATATGGTGGGCGTACTAATTATTCTATTAAAGTAGATAAACAAGATGCTAGTGATTCTATCTATATGCATATTACAGGTAAAGATGGCAGCACTAATGTATTTACAGGTACTGATATTCTTTCTGCTACTGGTACTGCTAGTGGTTATCAAACATATGAAAGTGGTTTTGATTTTAGTGGATCAATAACTACTGTTATAATCGAAATTGGTGGGCGTGATATCAATATGGCGATTGGACCAATGTTTGATGATGTGTCTATCAATGTACTTTATAATGTAATTAATACTATTGTTACTGAATCTATTACTTCTGTAGAAATGTTTATAGCGTTAAACATAGATACACCTGAAGATATTATTAATGTTGTTGAAGATGTATTTGAATCTAATGATATCGTAGAAACAGATATAGGAATAGATTTTCAACCCATAGAAATAGAAGATGTTAATTATAATACTGTAGAAATTGAAATAGCTGAAATAGAAATTGAAATACAAGAATTAGAATTAGAGATTGAAGCTACTATAGAAGAAGCTATTGAAACCAATATACAAGAAACAGAAGTAGAGCCAGAGGTACAAATAGATGAGAAGCCAGTTGAAGAAGTAGAAGAAATAGAAGATACGACTGTAGAAAAAGTTGAGACAGTAGAGAAAAAACCAGAGCCGAAAGAAGAAACAAAGCCACAAAAGGAAGAACAGCCAAAAAAAGAAGTAGCTTCATCAAAAGAGAAAGCTGCTAAAAAGATTGTTAAATCTATGGGTGATAAAAAGAAATATGATTCTGTTAATCAAATTAAAACCTTAATTGTTATGCAAGTATTAGGCAATACCAAGACTTTTTTTGATAGTCAAAAGGAATTGAATGATAGAGAAAATTTTTTTTCCAATGTGAGTATACCTGATGCAGTTATTAGTGATAATAACATTGCTGGTTATTTGCTTTTTGGTGGAAGTGATGGTTTAATGCAAGAAATGATAGATAGTCAATGGCAGAAGTAGAACTAGGTGGAGTAAAATTTAGAGGTGGCAAAATTTTTGTTATCCTTACAGCACTATCAACATTAGGTGGTGCATTGTGGGGAGGATTTGAGTTTTATAAAGATTATGAATCTATGCGTAAAAAGATTACGTCATACTCAGCTCCTGATTTATCAGGATTTGATAAACGTTTAGATTTAATACAACAAGAAGTTACTATGATGCAATCTGAAATGACAATGATACTTGATGAAGTAGCATTAGTTGCAGATGTAGCTAAAGAATTAAAGAACGATTTAAAATCTGATGTTCGTAGAATAGAAACTATTGTAGAAGATGTAGAGCAACGAGTTAAAGAAGATGCTCGTACTAATGAGAAGGAATTAAAAGAAACTATTAATAGTATTGATGATGATGCAGCTAAACTTGAAGAAGAATTAACTGCTGCTATGAATAAGTTAGATAAAAAAGTTACTGATAGTATTATTAAACTTGAAGAAGATGTCGATAAAAGAATTAAAATGACTTTAGACAATCCTCTTTCGCAGCTTAAATAATGTTTAAAATATTTGCTATGATCTGTATGCTTAATGTAGGTGAGCTAGATCAAACGCTATGTTTTAAAAGTGAAGTACCTTTAAACTTTAATGATAACTTAGAATGTAATTTAGCAAAAAATAATTTAGCTGATTATCTTGATGCTGATTTAAAAGAAAGAAAACTAACTGTAGTATTTAGATGTGGTAGCAGAGGATCTGATGTCTAATTGGGAGCAGCAATACATACAAATAACTAAAACTCTTGATGAGATTAAGTCTGATGTTCGTGCTAATAAAGAAGAAGTTTCCTTGTTAAAACAAGAAATGGCTACTGGTAGAGGAGCATTAAAAGCTGTAGCTTGGATAGGCTCTATACTTATTATTATCTTTACAACCTTGAAGTTATTTAATTATAACGGTTAAATGAAATTCAAAGGACACAAAGTCCTTGTCATTGGTGATACTCATGACAGTCCACATATTCCTCAGAATAGGTTTCATTGGATTGGTAAGCACATTCGTAAATCAAAACCAGATTACATTGTTCACATAGGAGATTTTTCTAGTTTAGATTCTCTTAGTTTTTTTCAAAAGAATAGTACGCAACAAGGTAAGTTAAAAGATGCTTTTATGGTAGACATTACTTCTATGAAATCTGCATTAAAAATTTTAGATAAGTATGTAGTTGATTACCCTAGACATTTTTGTATGGGAAACCATGAGCTGCGCATACATAGGTTTGAAGAAAATATACCTGAGATACAAGGTATGATGAAACATCAGTTATATTCTTCATTTAAAGAATATGGTTGGAGTGTATCTGAATATGGTGAATTTAAATTTATAGCTGGTGTAGGGTTTGTTCATGCACCATTAAATATAATGGGCAAAGAATATGGTGGTAAAAATGGTGAAGTACAGATAGGAAATGACAGTATACATGACTTAGTATTTGGTCATACCCATAAAGCTAGGGATTGGAAGGCTATTAAGATAGGGTACGACAAATGGGTTAGGATTGTAAATGTCGGTTGCTCTTTACCCCATGGTCATATAGAAGAATATGCTAAGTTAAACATGAATGGCTGGTCTTGGTGTGTTACTGAGTTAGGCATTTGGGATAATCATGTCCAAGAAGTAAACTTTATTTCAATGGATAGATTGGAGAGAGAATATGATTAAAAGTATTTGGAAAAAACTAGGTATGTACTCTTTGAGTAGAAGAGGAAAAATTGCAGTAGGTGGATTAGCAGTTGTTGCAATAGTTGTTATAGTTGGTTGGGCTGCCTAAATGTTAGGTGGCTTACCAGTAGAAATGATTACCATGTTAGGCAGTTCTGTCTTAGGTGGTTTTATGTCTTTATGGTCACAGTCAATTAAAGCAAAACAAGACGAACAGAAAATGTTATTGGCTAGATCTGATAACCAAATGAAACATATTAGCGATGCTAGAAATTATGATAACAAAGGGTTTCAATTTACTCGTAGGATCATAGCATTGACTGCTGTGTTTTTTATTATTGCCTGGCCCAAGATAGCACCAGTATTTTTTGATACTACTGTGGTATTAACTTGGACAGAATTTACTAGAGGATTTTTATTTTTAATAGAAAAAAAAGAAATTGTTATGGATAAAGAATTTAGTGGTCTAATAATTACTCCATTAGACACTCATTTGATGTCAGCTATCATTGGTCTGTATTTTGGTGGAAGTTTAGTTAAAAAGTAGCTCATATTTGAGCATACAATACCGAAAGATACGGTTTAGGATCAATCATACACAAGAGTTTCATTATCCTCCCATTAATGAAAAAAAGGGGGTTTATAGATATATCAGCTATATTCCCCCTATTTTAATACTCGCGATATAATTATAGAGTAATTAAAAAATTAAAAACAACCTCTGGCATCATATCAGTATGAGAAAGGAGGCTCCCTACCATGTCTAAGTATTAAACTTTTTATTATAGCATCTAATACAATACCAATCACAGGATTCAGCTCTGTTTTGATTAGTAGGTATGTAAGCTATAAGATTATCTTGCATATATTTTTTATCACATGAAGAACATTCATAAAAATTAGAACGGGATATCTTCTGTTGGACTTTCTGTTCTAGTGTTAGTTTGCGTTGAAACTTTAGAACTGTCACTCTTGCCCCCAATCATTTTAAGAATACCTTTGTATCTAGGTACAATTATTTCTGTTACATATTTGGTTTCACCATTGTGGTCATACTGTCTGGTTTCTATTTGACCTTCTATGTATAACATAGTGCCTTTCTTAACATATTGCTCTATTGTTTTTGCAATGTTAGGATCCCAACATACAAGTCTATGCCATTGTGTTTTTTCTTGCCACTCACCAGATTTATTTTTAAATCTTTCTGAAGTTGCTAATGAAAAACCAGCAAACTTTTCTTCTCTGGTAGATACTTTTACTTCAGGATCGCTACCAACACGACCTAATAGGATTACTTTATTTATCATCTAATACTCCTTCTATATTATTAAGACAAGTTTGAGCGTTTCTCAAATGCCATCTTATATCAGCTTTATTAATTGTTAAAGCTCTATCAGTATTTTCTTGTGTTTTTACATCACTGTCTACGCCTTTAATAAAGGCAAACAACATATGAAATAAATCCATTTCACCTACTGTTTTATATTCTTTTTTACTGTTAGAATAATATTCAGCTTCTATTGGTGGTATTAATTTAGTTGGTATTTTATGACCTTGTAATACCAATGAATGTAGTAAATCATTTACTGTCATACTTCCTCCTATATATGATAGATGACTTCATCATCTTCTAGTTCTCTTGTAGTTACATTAAATTCTTTTAATATTTTATTTAATTCTTCTGCTGTTAAATCTTTATCACAAGAATAAATAACAAAAGATTTATCATAAACTATTGGATCTTTAAATTTATCTTTATAATTCATACTTACTCCTTTTAGTTGCGTACAGGCAAGAGACAAGCCCAATAACTGACCTGCACGCTATCCCCAGTTATTAGGCGACTATGTAGTTTTAGTAACTTTGCTTGGATCTGATTTGCCAGAATATTTTTCTTCTAACTTTTGAACATATTTTGAATCATCAAATTTGCCCATAAATATATCAGAACAAAGTCCTAAGTGACTGAACGCTTTTGTTAATGCATCTGTCATAGCTTTCTTTGGTGCTTCGTCATCTAATGCACCAGTTTTTCTATACATTTTTAAAGGTGAACAAACCGGCCCATAGAAATCCCAAAAGCCTTCTTTGTTTTTATTAGTTGCTACTGATACTTCAGCAGCTACAACAGCAGTTTGATTACTGTCCATACCATGATATGTATAATCAACTCGGTATGTCCAACCAGTACCTACTGGACCAAACTCCTCTGTTATTTTCATAATCTGCCATTGTGGATCAATAGTAGTTATGTCACCAAAACCTTTATTGATGCGTTTAGTAAATCTAGGATCAGTTTCTTTTAAACTATCCCATACATTTCTTTTATCTGTCGTCATTGTACCTCCATACTTTTGTTGTACTACCAAAACTATTTATTCTTCTGTCACCAGAATCAATTATATATTTCAATAATTTAAGTTCGGTAAATCTTGGTCTAATAGATAATATACTTTCTGATAATATTTCTGCTGCTTCTTCTGGTGTAGCACCATAATTACCTTGTCGTTTTATTATCTTTAAACATTCTGTTCGCAAATTAGTAGATCGTGAATCAATCTTTTTTGCTGCTTCTTTGCTAGTTGAGTTTTCCTTGTAACCAGCCGTCAGAGGATATTTCTGTTCCAAAATGTCTTTCGATGTCATCTTCATTGTTTATTTTCTCCATAAGATCAAAGTCAATATATTCTGGTGGCTCTATGTTATTCATTACATGAAACCAAAATAAGTGACAGGCGATTTCTAGTTTTCTTTGAAAAGGCTTATCCCTTTCAATAGTAAATATATTATAACCTAAGTTACCTCTTAACACAGATAACACAGCTTTACTAAAACCTGTTACCATCATGTAATGTTGCACTTGAGCATAATATTTATCTATAATGTTTTGATCTTTAACAAATGCATTAACGTGTTTAGCTTCAAACACTTTGCCTTTTGCTACTCCATCTAAACTACCATAGATGTAATCATATTGTGGGTGTGTAAATATATCACCTATATTAACAACCCTTTCTTTAGTAACTTCCTGATACCATCGTCTATTAAATTCTTCGGTAAATATTCCGAGTTGAACTGGCAGTACACTTGAAAGGTCTTTTCTTTCGACTTTGCCAATTTTCTCAAGCCAAAGATCTTTCCATGTGCCTTCTGTAATACGAATTGCATCAGTACCTCCAATGCCTGTTGGTCTGTCTGGTTGTTTAAGTTTACCATTTCCTTTTCCCATCTAGTTAACGCTCCTTTCTCTAATTTGTTGTCGTCTGTGTACATTTCGTTGATCTCGTTCCATATCCCTAGTCGATCTCCCATGATTGTACCTCCTCCATATATAATTTTCGATTGGTTTTACTTTACGATTATCAGCCACACGCTGACTCATATAATGTTTGATGAAGTATCTATACATATCACTTTCAAGATATTGTATAGCTAACACACAAACAAAATTTTGTAGACTACGTTTTCTATCTATATGGTCTTGATGTTTTGAGGGCAGTTTGATGTTCAATTTTTGTAATTGCTTCCCTAATGCTTTTAGCAGAGTTGTTGCCATATTCTTTCTCCAGTATGTTTGTTAAATACCAAATTGCTTTTAGTATATCTTGTTCTTTATTTTTTTTCCTATGTCTGCGAATATATTTCACAGCATTTCCTTCACAAAAATCTAAACCCCAAGCTCTTATTAATTCGGTTAGTTCTGGTTTATTGTTATGGTAATAACTAGGACTAGTCTTGTTGATTATCATTAACTATCCTTTCATATTTTTTTATTAGTTGATTTATTTTAGTATCAGTATCTTCTACGCTATCATCTAAAGATACTATTACTGGTTTTAGTTCTTTTAATTCATCTATGAATGTTAGTATTTCAATCATTGTTTCCCCCATTGATTTAAATGACATTTACTACAATACCAATATGTACCATTGCCATATACTAAATCATCACCCTTGCAGCTACAGCCATTAGGTTGATTTTTTTCTTTATATATAATCTTGTTATGTGGCGTTAATGTGTCGAAGTGTGTTCCGACTTTAATTCGGTTTTTTTTGGTTTGATTTTTATATGACATTCTAACGCATTGGCCCAACAACAGAATAGAAATCCACTAGGTTTTCTTATACCTACTTCCCATTTTGATACTAAACCTCTAGCACAACCAATCATTTCATCAAGCCTTGATTGTGATAAACCTAAGGTTTTTCTGCGTTCTACAAATTGTGGTATAACTGTGTCAAAGAATATACCTAGTTCTTTATTAGACATACCTTTTAATATCTGAATATAGTTCGGTTTGTCAAGAAAAGCGCTGGGGAATACGTTAAGCTCTAACGCTTATTATATATTCCCCTAATTCCTAATGATATACTTAGTAAGCTAGGCTATATCTACCTCGTTATCTGCATAATAACCACTGTATTAGGAATGTTCTTAGTATTCTTCAGCTTTCATTATAGTTAATACTCTAGATGTTTTATCAGGATCAGTTTTATCAGGACTATGCATTTTCATGTCATTGTCATAATAATCTATTTTCCAAAAGAATTTCTGTTTTTTAAAATTAAAACTACCAAAATCTTTTTCTCCATAAGGATTATTGTCTTTGGTAAAGTTTCCATAATATTTAACAGAAGCAAATATTTTTTCTTTATCTTTTAAATTGTAACCAGCAATGCCAGGTGTCATTACTAATTTGTTTTTAAGATTATGTTTTTTAAGCATATTACCAGTAAACATATCTTTGCGTAATTGATCATTTAGATCTGCTACTTTTCTAGCAGTAATTTGTTCTTCAGTCATCTGTTGTTCCTCCTATAGATTTTCTTTCATGTTCATCTTCGAACTCTACTTTACTTAATCTTTCTTGTAGTTGTAACATAGCGTTCTCTAATTTAACTATGCTCTCACCTTGTTGTATAACAACATCTGATATCTTTTTAGTAAAAGCATAATGAACATCTTGTACTTTAGAATTAAGATCTTGTACTTTTTCAAAGTGTTCTAATCCAGTATATTTAGTCATTTATTCTCCTTTGTTAATTCATGTTGAACATCATGTATGCTTGGGATTAATTCATGTTCTAACTTTTCTTGTTTATTAGAATCCCATATATCTACATTAGCTTCACCATACTTTTTGATAAATTCTTCTCTTGTAGATTCAGCTGCGTATTCGGTCATTTCTAATATCCAATTACCTATTTTACTCATCATTTCCTCGCTTGTATGTATATCATAGTAATTCCTACTACTAATAATATGGTTATGTCTAAGATACCCATTATCTTTGACTATCTGTATATTCATTAATCATGTCAGTAATTTGATCATCTTCTTCCATACTGGTTACATAATTATAGTTTTCCATTAAATCTTTAGCAACAGCTCCAGCTATTTCATTAGCTGTATCATACTCATAATGTTTAACTATTAGTTCTGATACAGTTTGATCAAAGTCAAAGTCAGCTTTTGGCTCTGTTTTAGGAGTAGCTGGTTTTGGTGTAAATGCATTTACATTGCCAAATATTTCACCAGAAGCTGGATCCCATATATTGCCATCATCATCTACATTAAATACTCTTTTCTTTAACTTCGATAGACCTTTTAGCTTTCTTTCAAGAACATTCATATCATAGATATCGCCCATAGTTTTAGCAAAATCTTCTGATATAAATAATCGGTAATACCACAAACCTTTACGTTTAGCAGATTTGTATATTTTACTGTTAAGTAGTGTGCTACCTACCCACATACCTGATTTAAATGCTTTAGTTATCATATATTATTCTCCATAGTTTTCGGTTAAGTCAGTCCAATGCGACCGACAGGGAGGCCTGGCTATGCCAGTCCGACCTTGTACTTCTTGCTTCGTAAGTTATACAGTTAGACACTAGGTTATCCACTTACAAGTTAGCTAGTATTGTCTCTATCATTTTTTCTACTTGGTTACATTGTAGTCACCAGACCTTTTTTACATTCTGGCTAAGTTTATTGGATATCAATAAACATGCATTCTACGTCTATAACCGACTTGTAGTCATACGAATCACCACCTTTCTTAACAAAGGAAACGCGAGCCGAAGGCTCGCGAAAATTTATAAAATCCCAACTATGCGTAAGCTGGGATTAATTCTGAAGATATAGTACCATCTTCATTATCTAAAGGTTTTTCTAGTTTACCATAATTGTCATTATACCATTGTTTAGTTTTAGCTAATTCTTTGTCATGTATAGCTTTCTTTTTGTCATCTGATATATTGTTATATTTAACAGGATTCTTAGCTTGATATGGTTGCCATACATCGCCTGTTTTGTCCTGAAAGTAGTCAAGATGTGCTTTTAATCTATTGTAAAGCATATCATATTGAAACTCTCTAGCTTTTAATTGAGTTTCTAAATTACCTAATCGCAAAGAATCAATCTCTTGAAATTGTGCTTTTAAACCTAATGAAGTCAAAGCAGATGAACTGCCTTTTTGACGTTTTAAATATGCAATTTGATTAGTTGTTGCTGTACGCATTTTCTCTACTATTTCTAATCTATCTGACATACCTGAAATAAGTCTATTCATGGTAATGTTAAAGTCAAGTAAACCAACATCATAGCTTTCACCAGCTTTATTGATATCCATTACCTGACAATCTAATTGATGATCGTAAGTAAGTTGTAGTGCTTGTATTGTATTTTGATATATAGTCATGTGTAACTCCTTTGTGTTACTATTTGATAGTGAGCTTTTCTCACAGTCTTGCAAGGCAAGGTAGTGATTTAGATATACTTGTCACTTTATCCCTTTCCCCAAATCTTACGAATAAGGGGGGGTAAAGGCAGCTATGCTGCACCCCTTGTGGGTTGACTAGTTTATCTTAATCATTATCATGTTTATTAGACATAAGAGATTTCTTTATTCCTCTTACTATTACTAATATCCATATTAACATAATTATTATTATTATACTCATTCTTACCTCTTTTCACTTAATTCATCTTTTATCCCCTATACACCTCTCACACATAGCCCAGACCGAAGCCCGTAGGGGCGAGACCTTGGCTCGACTTTAGCGAGGGCTGGAACAAGCTCCAATCGTCACACCATGTTGATTATGCTTGACATGATTTTTACAATGATTACTATTATCCACCGATAGCGAGATGACGGATAATACTGAATTAACAGATAAACAAAAGGCACTTGTCGATACCATCGTATCAACAGGCTGTAGTATTGTTGCAGCAGCAGAAAAGGCTGGTTACTCAACAAAAGTCAGTAGAGATAGTGCAAGAGTAAGTGCTTCTCGTACACTACGTCTCCCAAAAGTACAGAAGTACATGATGGAATGTGTGTCAAGAACGATAGGTCTAGGTGCAGTAACAGCAAGTAATAAGTTAGTTGCCCTTAGTAATGGCGCTAAATCAGAGTATGTTCAGCTAGAAGCTAGTAGAGACATACTAGATAGAGTTGGGTTACGTACACCAGACAAAGTTAATCACCAAGTAATTGGAGACATAAAGGTTAGTATCGATCTTAGTTAGAACGAGAGGGTGGGGGTTAAAAACTGAACAGTGGTTAAGTGTAAACCTGTCATACACACAACAGAGTTAAAAAAAGTAAATCAAATGTGCGTAGACAAATATATTTCTAAGATTTAAGGTAAATAGTCTTAAGACATAAACCAAGAGAGGGTTTCTCTCATAGCCTTGCAAGGCAAATAGAAGGATAAGGAATGGCTAAAAGAGGATTATATGCGAATATAAATGCTAGAAAGAAAGCTGGTACATCTAGACCTAAGTCTAAGAGTACGGTGTCAGCTAAATCTTATGCCAATATGAAAGCTGGATTTCCTAAAAAGAAGAAAAAGTAGTGTCTACTCCAGCGTGGCAAAGAAAAGAAGGAAAGAATCCTAAAGGTGGATTAAATGCCAAGGGTAGAGCTAGTTATAACAGAGCTACTGGTGGCAATTTAAAAGCTCCTACCAAGAAGAAGGGGAGCAAAAGAAGAAAATCATTCTGTGCAAGAATGAAGGGAATGAGAAAAAGACAAAAACCAAGCAATAATACTGGGAAAGATAGATTGTCCAAATCTTTAAGAGCTTGGAACTGTTAAGTGAATTGAAATAATATTATATTTCTAATATAGTTGTAGTTTACCCTAAAAAATTTTATAACAAGAAGGAATGAAAACTATGACTATAGATGATTTGACGACTGACATGAAGCTACTTCAAGAAGAAGTAAAAGATATTAAAGAAATAAATAAAGTATTAATGAATAAACTAGATAAAGCCTATGAAGATAGAATAGTATTGCGTAGTCAAGTTTTAAAGTCTAAAGTAAATACAGAAAGTGAGGTCCAAAATGCCTAAAGTTGGTAAAATGAAATTTCCATATACTGCTGCTGGAAAGAAAAAAGCAAAAGAAACAGCAAAGAAAAAAGGAATGAAAGTTGTCAAGCAAAGCAAAAAGAAAGGGTACTAGAGTAGAGAACGAAATAGTAAAACTCTTCCAAGCTGAAGGGTTTAATGCTAGACGACAACCTTTATCTGGTGCTATTGCTGCGTTCCCTCATGATGTTCAGGTATCTGATCTATTTGAAGGAACTAATATAGAAGTTAAAGCTAGAAAAAATGGCGAAGGCTTTGCTCAACTAGATAAATGGAAAGGATCTGCTGATTTATTAGTATTAAAAAGAGACTTTTCTAGTCCAATGGTATATCTTGACTGGGATTTATTTAAGGAATTTTTGTATGAGTATAGACAAAACAGACGAAGTAGTGAATCTGGAGAACAGACAGCTATTCAACATTTCTCTAGCAGAAAGACGGAAGCTAAGGCAGATCGTAAAAAAAGTACATCTAAGATACCTTCCAGAGGATTTGATAACGGACAAGGAAGCAGACAAATTAATCGAAAGCCTTGGCCCAAAGATCAGAGAAAATTTGCTAAAAGTAGCGATAGACAAGAATCTAGTATAAATGGCACAACTAAGTTACAAACCAGATGGCAATACCTTAAAGAACTTTCTAAAAGGTAATGAGTTCTTTAGAGGTTTACGAGGTCCAGTAGGAAGTGGCAAGTCTGTCGCTTGTTGTATTGAGGTACTTAGACGTGCTTTACAACAAGAAAAAAATTCGCAAGGGAAAAGAAAAAGTAGGTGGGCCGTTATTCGGAACACTAATCCGCAACTTAAAACGACTACTATCAAAACGTGGTTAGACTGGTTTCCTGAAAACGAATGGGGTGTATTCTCATGGTCAGTACCTTATACGCATAGAATAAATGTAGGTGAACTAGAATTAGAGGTCATATTCTTAGCTTTAGATAGACCTGAAGATGTTAAAAAACTTTTATCATTAGAACTAACAGGAGTATGGGTAAACGAAGCCAGAGAGCTTCCTAAGAGCATTGTAGACGCTTGTACTATGAGGGTAGGTAGATATCCTAGTATGCGTGATGGTGGTGCTTCTTGGTATGGAGTTATTGCAGATACTAACGCACCAGAAGAAGATCATTGGTGGCCTATTATGGCTGGTGATGTACCAGTACCAGATCATCTATCAAGAGATGAAGCTCTGATGTTAGTTAAACCTGATAACTGGAATTTTTATACGCAGCCACCAGCATTGATAGAAGATAAAAATAAAGACGGAACATTAAAAGGATATGTAGATAATAAAAAATGTGAGAACAAAAACAATCTTACAGAAAAATATTACAACAATATTATTAAAGGTAAGATGAAAGGTTGGATTGATGTTTATGTAATGAATAAACTTGGATCTTTAGAAGAAGGTAAACCAGTATATCCTAACTGGAATATGGAAATACATTTATCTAAAGAAGATTTAGAGCCAGCTCAAGTACCAGTATTCATTGGTATTGACTTTGGACTGACACCAGCTGCAGTCTTTGGTCAGAAGTTACCTAATGGTAGATGGTTAATACTACAAGAGTTAGTATGTTTTGATATGGGTATAGCAAGGTTTAGTGAATTACTAAAACATGAGATAGCAAAGAACTATAGAACGCAAGATATTGAAGTATATGGTGACCCGGCAGGAGATTTTAGAGCTCAAACTGACGAAACAACACCATTTCAAATACTAAGACAGAATGGAATAATGGGTAAACCTACTCATAGTAACGATGTAGCTCTTAGAATAGAAGCTGTAGAAACATCATTAGCTAGATTAGTAGAAGGATCTTCTGGTTTTTTAGTAGATCACAGATGTATAAATCTTAAAAAAGGTTTTAATGGTGGTTATTTCTATAGAAGGATGCAAACTTCAGGCGACAGATATGATGAAAAACCTATGAAGAATAGATATTCCCATGTTCACGATGCACTACAGTATCTATTACTAGGTGCTGGTGAAGGTAAACAGTTAATATCTGGTAAAGCTAAAAGTCCAACAGTAGTTAAAACTAGAGGTTGGAGTATATTTGGTGATAAAAAAAGAAGAAGTGTATGGCAAAACAGAATGAATGGTTAGTATATTTCTACGAAAATAGAGATTATCATAGGCATACTAAATTTTTTAAAAAAGGTTTTAAGCATTGTGGAGTAATGGGTTATGATGCAGAAAAAAAAATATGGATAATATCAGAATACTTATTTGGTAAATTAAATATAGAAATACTTAATGAAGATGAAGTAGATAAAATATTTAGATTAATACAAATGAAGAATGGACACATATTAAAAGTGCCAATACAAGATAAAATATCTAAGTTTCCTGTAATTATGGGATCATGGATTAAAGAACATAGTTGTGTAAGTTATGTGCAACGACTAATAGGCTGGTCTAGGTTTTGGATATTTACACCTAATCAGCTATATTGTGCGTTGAAAAAGAATGGAATGTGTGAAATAGAACTATAATTATGGGTGCATTTAGAAAGCCAAAGTATCAAGAAACTGCTGCAGATAAAGCAGTAAGAGAAGATATTGAAAGAAGAAGAGAAGAAGAATTAGAAGAACAAGAAAAATTAGAAGCTAAAGAAAAAAAATTAAAAAGAAGAAAAGCAAAAGGCATGGTTGGTATGCGATCATTATTTTCTAGAGCTGGTGGTAAAGGATTTTATTATGAAGGCAAGAAAAACTAATGGGTGGTAAAACAAGTACATCAAGTGGAAGTTATGGTGGTGATGATAGAGGTCGTGATAGAAATGATAGATCTATAGAAGCTGAAATTACAGGTGGTACTAAAAAAGTAAAAGAAGAAATTAAAAAATCTGGTACAGATATGTATGGAGGAGTAGCAAGTAAAGCTACTAATGAATATTTAGAAAGTATTGGTGAAGCTACAAAAGGATCACAAAATCCTGATGGATCATTTAATTATAGACTTACTGGAAGAGGTCATCAATTAAAATATGGATCTTATAATGTTGGTGGTACACAAAATCCAACAGGAATGGGTACAGTTGGTGCTGGTGGTATTATGAATCAAATACCAATTTCAGAAAAAATGTTTGAATCACAAAGAAGAATACAAATGATTGCAACAGGAGCTATGGCAGCTGTAGGAGTTCCAATAATGGGTGCTGCTTTTATGGATTATAATAGAAAAAGATATTCTGATTATGTAACAAGTTTTAATAGTGCATTAGGAAGTACATCATCATCTACTTCTTATGCAGCTAAAAGTAATACAGATATTTCTGATGCAAGAATACAAGATACTAAAGCACAAGCAGAATCTAATGAATCTTCTAAAGAAGCAGCACAACAAGCTCTATTAAGAAAACAAGCAATAGCAAGAAATCAAGCAGCATTAAAAGGTAAAAGAACATTTTTTAGTGGTAGTAAAAAATTAATTAAAGGAGAAATGCAGTAATGGCTTTTATACCAGTAGCAGAAAAAAGTATAGGATCAGGAGGATATAAAGATGGTAAATTTATTTCTTTTTTAAAAAAATATCAAGATGCAGAAACAATCTTTGATCATTGGAAAGATAAATATGAAGAAGCATATGAATACACAATGCCTTCAAGAGAATCATTCTATGAAGAAACTGTAGGTGAAAGACGTACAGATAAAATATTTGATGAAACAGCAGTAGTAGGAATACAAGAATTTGCTAGTAGATTACAAGCTGGTATAGTTCCTACATATGGAAGATGGGCAAACTTTGAAGCTGGTACTGATATACCAGAAGAACAAAAGCCACAAGTTAATGAAGCATTAGATGAAATAACTAAATATGTTTTTGAAATATTAGCTGGATCAAACTTTAACCAAGAAGTACATGAAGCATTTATGGATTGTGCTATTGGTACTGGTGTTATGTTAGTAGAAGAAGGTGATGCATTAAATCCAATTAAATTTACTGCTGTACCTTTACCTAAAGTTATGTTGAACAATGGGCCAGATAATAGAGTTGATACAGTATTTAGAAAAAGACAAATACCTTATAACCAATTAATGACTGCATATCCAAAAGCAGAAATGTCTGAAACTATGCTTAAAGCTATTGAAGAAAATGAAAGTAAAAAAGCTAATATAGTAGAAGGTGTTTACAGAACATATGAAGAAGCAAATACAGAAAAATTTAAATACTGTGTTGCTTGTATGAATGAAGAAGAAATAATTTTTGAAAAAGAATTAAGTGGAGTTGGAAGTAATCCTTATATTGTATTTAGATGGAATAAAGGATCAGGAGAAGTTTATGGTCGTGGTCCAATCTTTAATAGTATGGCTGCAATTAAAACAACTAATCTTACAGTAGAACTAATATTACAAAATGCACAAATGAATATTAGTGGTATTTATACTTATGAAGATGATGGTGTTGTTAATCCTGATAATATAAATCTTGTGCCAGGTGCTTTAATTCCTGTAGCTCCTAACAGTAGAGGATTAACTCCTTTAGCTGGAGCTGGTAGATTTGATGTAGCACAATTAATATTATCTGACATGAGACAAAATATTAAAAAAGCTTTGTATATGGAATCACTTGGTAGACCAGAAGGTACTCCAATGTCAGCAACAGAAGTATCAGAAAGAATGGCAGATTTATCAAGACAAATTGGATCTTCATTTGGTAGATTACAATCTGAATTTGTAACACCATTACTTCGTAGAGTAATTAGAATATTATCTAAACAAGGTAGAATACAAATACCAAAAATTGATAATAGAGAAGTAACTGTAATATCACAATCACCATTAGCACAAGCACAACATCAACAAGATGTAGCTGTAGTTAATAATTTCAATGCAATATTAGCTCAAACATTTGGTCCACAAGTTTTAAATATGATTGTAAAACAAGATGAAGTAGCTAGATATTTAGCAGAAAAATTAGGATTACCAGAAAAATTAATTAGAGATCCTGAAGAACAACAACAAATAATACAAGAGTTGCAAAATATGCAACAACAGTCTAATATGGCTCAAGATGAGTTGGGAATCCCTAGTCAGCAGCCGCAAGGACAACAGTAAACAAGACACAGGTGAAATAGATAGAATATTTGCGTCTGTATTTTCTGATCCTGATGGAAAAAAAATATTAGAATTTTTTGATACTATAGTGAATAATGTTACATTAAATCCTAATGCAGAAGATAGGGTATTGTGGCATTTAGAAGGTCAACGATTTATGCTGCAACAAATTAAACTAAGAATAAAACGAGGTAAAGAATGGCTGAAGAAGAAGTAGTTACACAAGAAACAGAACAAACAGAAGGTAGTAAACCAGATTATGTTCAAGATAAATTTTGGAATAAAGATTTAAATGAAATTAATATTGAAGAATTATCTAGTAGTTATAATTCTTTAGAAAAAAAATTAGGAGCAAGAACAGAAGATTTATCTAAACAAATTAGAGAAGATATATCTAATGAAGTAAAAGCTAGTACTCCTGAAGAATATAAAATTGCATTACCTGAATTACCAGAAAATGTAGATATAAGTGTTGATAAAGAAATGCCTTTATTACAATGGTGGTCAGAAACAGCTAAAGCTAAAGGATTATCACAAGAAGAATTTGATAAAGGTATAGAAGCATTTGTTAATAATGAAATATCTTCTTTACCTAATCAAGATAATGAAAGAGAATTATTAGGTGAAAATGCTACACAAAGAATAGAAGCTGCTGATTTATGGAGTAAAAAAAATTTATCTCCTGATGCATATTCTACTATATCTGAATTTGCTAGTACAGCTCAAGGAGTAAAAGCATTAGAAGAAATAATGAGCCTTAATAAAGATGCTCCTATGCCTACTACTGAAACAGCTATTGAAGCTGCTCCTAGTTTAGATGATTTACGATCAATGATGAAAGATCCTAGATACTGGAAAGATGGAGAAAGAGATCCAGCTTACATTGCAAAAATAGGTAGTTTGTATGAAAAGTATTACGGAAGTCAGAAGGCGAGTTAAAGCTACTTGGCGTGATGCACAATCATTTGCTGAATGGTTAAATCCCGATGATGCAAAAAAATATAAACCAGCTATAAATTATAGCGAAGGTTATGTCTTAACTGACAATGATGATGTATTAATATTATACATGACATACAATGATACAGATATAGGTGATACTTGTGTTATTCCAAAAGAAAATGTTGTTAATATTTGTGAGTTGAAAAACATTAAAAAAAATGTCAGTAAAGCTTAAATAGACCTTTAAAAAGACAATAGGCCTTTATAAGACAACCTTATTTAGCTTTTTCAAGATAATCTACGAACACAAGCAAACACGGAGGTAAAATGTCTGCTACTATTACTAATGCTTTTATCACTCAGTTCGAAGCTGAAGTGCATATGGCATATCAAAGACAAGGTAGTAAGCTTAAAAACCTAGTGCGTACTGTAAATGGAGTAAGTGGAGAATCTGTCAAATTCCAAAAAGTTGGAACTGGCGAAGCATCTACTAAAGCTCGTCACTCAGAAGTTGTAGCAATGAACATTAGTCATACTAATGTAACTGCAACTCTAGCTGACTACTATGCTTCAGATTATGTTGACAAACTAGATGAGCTTAAAACCAATATTGACGAAAGAAGTGTAATTGCAAATAATGCAGCTTACGCTTTAGGTAGAAAAACTGATAGTATTCTTACTGATGCTATGTCATCTGCTACAACTTTAGCTAATAATGCTGGAGCAAGTGGTGGATCACCAGCTACCGACATGAATATTGACAAGTTTAAAGAAATGCAAGAATTATTTGGTACTAACAATGTGCCTGATGATAACCAAAGATATTGGGCAATCGGTCCAAGTCAATGGGCTGATCTTTTAGCTGACGATCAATGGACTAGAGCCGAGTATATCGGAACTGCAGAACTTCCTTTTTCTGGTATGAATTATACTGCAAAAAGATTCTTAGGTTTCTTAACATTCGTTCATTCTGGTTTAGATACTTCTGGCTCAACAGATAGACACACTATTTGTTGGCACAAAACATCTATGGGTTTAGGTGTGGGATCAGAAGTAAGAACAGAAGTAAACTATATACCTGAAAAAGTTTCACATCTAATGACTTCATACTTAAGTATGGGATCAATTATGATTGATACTAATGGTATTAGAGTACAAAAGTGTGCTGAATAGCAGAGAGGAAAGAATATTATGGCTTACGCATTAGCAAATCCCGTAAAAAAAATCTCTCAGATGGGTGATTCCAATTCAATGTGGTATTACACAGATGGCGATGCTATTGGGGATATTGACAACGATGATTACTTTATCTTGTCTCACAAAGAACTAAGTGCTGGAGATATTATTATTGTAAATAGTGGTGGATCAAACGCAGTTGTAGATATATTAATTGTATCTGTAAACGATGGTGGATCTAACTTAAATACAGTAATACTAGCATAAGTATATTACTTGGAGAGGGGAACAATCCCCTCTCTAATATAGGAAAAAATTATGGCAATAGCTGGAAGTATATTAAAAGGCACAAGTAAAATAATAGGCAAAGCTATTAAGGGTGCTAAAAAGAAAAAGAAAAAAATTGGAGATCAATTAAAAAAAGAAGGTAAATTTATTAAAGAAAAAGTTACTGGACCAGCAAAACAAAGATTAAAAAATTTAGAACAATCTAAATCACAACCACAAAATATTAAAGGTATGCCTTTACCTAAAGGTGTAAAAAATCCAATAAGAGCTCAAAAAAATACTTTATATACAGGAGGGAAACCAACTACAGCAGAAAAATTAGATGCAGTTAGTAATACTAGCGCATTTACTAAAGGGCAAAAAGCATTTACAGGAACAAAGAAAAAAGCAACAGAAACATTAGGTAAAGCTCAAAGTGCAACAAAAAAATTAGCTGATGATACAATGGCAGCAATTAAATCTGATCCAAGTAAAGCAGCAGTTATTGGAGCAGCAGCTTTATTATCTCCTTCAATAATGAAAGCTACATTAAAAAGTCAACAAATGTATACAGTTGAAAAAAATTCAGATGGAGGTTTTGATTTAAAATTTAAAGATGGAAATACAATTACTACAGATAGTTTTATGTTTAGTCCAAAAGCAGTAGATGATGTTAGAACAAGAATAGCAATATTAGATTCTATTGTTTTATCTGATGATCCACAAAAAAGAAAAGATGAATTTAAAGAACATAGTATGTATTTAGCAAATAAATATGGAATTTATAATATTCAAGGTAAAAATTTATCTTTAAATGTTCCAAGATATTAATGTATGGCAGTAACCAAAGTAGATATAGCTTCAAGAGCATTAGTAATGATAGGAGCAAATCCTATTTCATCATTTACTGATGACACTACAGAAGCTCTTGTAACTAATACAATATATGAAGAAGTAGTTGAATCTACATTAACTAGACATAATTGGAGATTTGCAACAGGACAACAACAGTTATCTTTGTTAGCAGATGCACCTACTGGTAGATTTGAATACGCTTATCAAATACCTTCTAATCCTGAATGTTTAAAAATATTATCAGTAACTTCTAATGATGCGTTATTACGATATCATAGATACGAAGATAAAATATATTTAGATGGTTTTGGATCATCAACTACAGTTATTATGGATTATGTATTTAGACAAAGCGAAGATCAGTTTCCCCCACACTTTAGATTAGCAGTAGAATATAAACTAGCTAGTATCTTTGGTGGATCAGTAGCAAGAGATGCAGCACTTGTTCGAGAGTTTGATCAATTAAGTGAAAGACAATTATTAATTGCAAAAAATACTGACTCCTCAGAAACTACAACTAAAACACTTTCTACTGATAGATTTATAACAGAAAGAAGAAGCAGTCGTAGTGGACTTGTAGTCAGTTAATGCCTAGAAAAATTAGACAAGTATATACCAACTTTTCTTCAGGAGAAATTAACAATCTCCTTAATGCAAGAACTGACGCTAAAGCATATTTTGAAGGTGGTAAACAAGTACGCAACTGGTATTTATTAGATGAAGGTGGAGTAATGCGTAGACCAGCTACTGAGTATATGGCTACAATGCCTGCCGAATGTAGAATAATGCCATTTATATTTTCTAATGATGAAGTAGCTATATTTGTATTATCTAATAATAGACTAGATGTTTACAATTCTAGTGGAGCAGTAATACAATCTAATATTACTTCTAATTGTAATTGGACTACTGCACAATTATTTGAATTAAATTTTGCACAGTTTGGTGATACAGTTTTTTTATGTCATAGAGAAAATCCTATAAGAAAAATTACAAGAGCTTCTGCTAGTTCTTTTAGTGTAGCAGCTTATGTTTTTGAAGAAGATGATACTGTAACTGTAAATGGTATAAATAAAACTACACAACCATTTTACAAATATGCTGATAGCACAATAACAATAACACCTGGCGCAACTACTGGAAACAGCGTTACATTAACTGCTAGTGCAGATTCTTTTGTATCAGGACATAATGGAACATATTTAAAAATTGGTGGTAAACAAGTTAAGATTGTAGGTTTTACAAATGCAACTACAGTTACTGCTACTATACTAGAAGCATTACCTAATACAGATGCTAATGCAGATTGGTCAGAACAATTAATATCTGCTGTTAATGGATTTCCACAAGCTGTATCTTTTCACGATAATAGATTATGGTTTGCTGGTGTAAGAGATAATCCAGCAGCAGTTATAGCTAGTCAAATTGGAGGATATTTTAATTTTGATTTAGGTACTGGTTTAGCTAATGAAGCTATTAATGTTGCTATTGCAAGTGATACAGTAAACGAAATTAGACATATGATTTCATCTCGTAACTTACAAATATTTACTGATAGTGGAGAATACTATGTACCAGTATCATCACAGTCTGCTGCTATTACTCCTAGTAGTATAGCTTTTTTAAGACAAACACCTTATGGAATTAATAGAGCAGCACCAATACCTTTTGATGGAGCTTCTATGTTTAGTCAAAAGAATGGTAAGTCAGTAAGAGAATATGTATTTTCAGATGTTGAACAAGCATATAGATCTACAAGTGTATCTGTATTAGCTTCTCATTTAATTGATTCTCCTAAACAATTATCTATGATGACAGGTAATGAAACTAAACCAGAACAGTTTGCTTTTTTTTTAAATAGTGGAACTAATGAAGATGGTAAACTTGCAGTCTTTCATTCTATTCGTGATGAAAAAATTGCTGGTTGGACTATGTGGGAAACACAAACTGGAGATAAGTTTCATAGTATAACTGCATTAAATGATAAATTATTTGTAATAGTTAAAAGAGTTGTACCTAGTGGTACTAAATATTTATTAGAAAGATTTGCTAATGATGATGCTATTACTCTTGATTGTTCTACTACAACAACAGTATTTCAAAAAGGAACACCATTAGTTAAAGGAGCAAGTCAAGCTACTGATCAAAACACTTTAGTTGTTGATGGTTTTAGCACTGCTCCACAAATACAAGAAACATTTACAATAGCTGGAAATGCAGCAGAATATACTATTACTGCTGTATCTGCTGGAACTTCTCAACACACATTAACATTAGATAAAAACCTTGCAGCTGTACCAGCCGATAATGCAGTTATTACATTAGTAGATGGATTTTTACATACAGTAAATGCTATTTACGAAAACACCGATACAGTATTTGCAGTATTTGGTAATGGCTCATTAGGTGAATTTACAGTAGATTCTAATAGTAGAATAACATTAACATCTGCACCATTTCCTACTGGAGTAAGAGTTGGATTTAATTATACACCTATATTAGAAACAATGTCTATAGATAAAGAAATAGATACCGGCCCACTTACAGGTCAACCAAGACGAGTTAATAAAGCTATTGTAGATATATCTGGTGGATTAGATATAACAATGAAAGCTCAAGATTTAAATTCTAAAGAGTTAGTAATACAACAAGCTGGGTTTACTTCTGGAACAGACATAACACCAGTTACAGCAAAAAAAGAATTTAATTTTTTAGGTTATAGTAAAAGTCCTACAATTACTATTAGCCAAAACGATCCATTACCATTAAAGGTATTAGGAATAGCTATGGAGATACAGTTCGCATGAGTGGTGTAGAAGCAGCAACATTATTTGCAATAAGTACAGGAGTACAAACTGCTGGTCAAATATCTAGTATACAAGCACAAAGAGCTGCATTAGCTAGAGAAAATTATAGAATAGCAGCAGAATCTAGATTGGCAGCATTAAGAGCTTTAGAAGCAGAAAATCAAAGACGAGCAGATGCAGAAGCAGAGTTAGGACAAAACTTAGCTTTCCAATCTATTACAGGATATTCTGATGATAGTATGAGTTTTTTAAATATTAATAATCAAGTTACAAAAAATAGAGATAAAGATTTAGCTGATATTCGTTTAATGGGTAAAGTAGTAAATCAAAAATACGGTCAAATGATTTTTGAAAATAGAATGAAAGAAAAAGATTTAGTGTTTGGTGGTTATGCAAGTATTATAGCAGAGCTAACAAGTGGTATGGCTACATATAAATATATGCAAGGTAACAAGCAACCTGAAATAAATTTAAAATATCAATACAATAGTACAGGGCGGAAAAATTATCCGTATGGATTATAATGGCATTAACAACTGGTAAAAAACAAACACAAGTAACACCTAGTTCTATAGCTAGTAGAATGGGTGTAGTTCCAACATATAGTGGTGATTGGTTAGCTACAGCATCAGAAAGTATTGGTAATGCTTTAGATGTGCAAACTAAAAGAATTGCTACTATGGAAGAAGAAAAATGGAAAGCACAATTTAGTATTGATAGTTATAAAGCAATTAATGATTTTGCTATGGATAATAGAGTTAATCCAAATGGGTTTACAAAAAATGTAGATTCTTATGTTTCAACATTAGTTAATCAAGTACCTGAAAGATATAAAGGGTGGGCTAAACAATATGTTGGTATGATGGCTGCTAGAGAAGGTCAACAAATAATTAATAGACATTATAATAAACAACAAGCTGATTTAATAAAATTAAATGATGATGATACAAATGTTTGGTTAAGTAACATTATAAGACATTTAGAAAATATAGATTATAAAGATTATGATAATGAAATGTTATCTTCTGTATTAGCAGAGTTTACAGAAAAATCTGTAGCATATGAAAATATGTATAATGCATTAGATCCACAATATGCTGGAGCATTACCTCACCCTTCTGTTTGGAAAAGACAAAAACAAATTGCACTTGAAGGAGCAAGATTAAATTCTAAAAATAGATCATTATTAGAATCTGCACAAGTATTAGATCAAGAATTTATTTTACAAAAAGATTTAAATGGTGATGGAACAATATTTGAGCCAATAGGTAAAGCAGATGAAAAAACAAATGTAGAAGTTACATTAGGTTTAATTAAAAAAAATATGAAAGAATATTTAGAAAATCCTGATGTAGATAATTTAGATGGATTTAGCACATTGTTAAATACAACAGATGATGAAAGAATATCAATTCAACAAAATGCTTTAACGTATGTAGATAATATACATACACAAATGACAACAGAACAATTAAAAATTAAAAATGCAATAACACAAGAATATAATACACAAATTAATAAATTTTTAGATAGTGCAATGAAACCTTATACTGCGTTTGATGAAGCAACATTAACAAAAAATTTAAATGGTTTAAATGCAACAGTTGAAGATAGAGAAGCAATAACTAATGCAAATAAAAAAAGTATTATTATTGGTGGTATGAGTAAAATATTATTTGATGCTAAAGGAGATACTGATTCTATTATTTATAAAAATGTAGATTTAAAACTAGGTAAATATAATAGAACATGGAATGGTACTATAGGTAGAATAGAAGAATTATTATTAGCCGAAGGAATACCTCGTAATGAAATAGATAGAAAAGAAATTAAAAATTTAATTATTGAACAACATATTTTTGATATGACTGGAAGAACATCTAACACATTGTCATTTGAATATGATTTTAATATGTATAATAATGAATTAGTTGCAGATGAATCTGGTGGTCATTTTTTTCAATTAAAACAATATGCTATGAATATGGGTGTAGTTCCTCCTGTATTAACAGAATATATATCTAGTAATTTACATAATCCTTTAAATTTAGATGTAGAAGGTAATAGAGATACTTTAATAGAAATAGCTGGTATGCTTAATTCTTTACAAGAAATACCTTCAGTTAATGGAATGGGTATAGAAGGTGTGTCTAATGAAGATCAAATGTTATTAGCAGAATTTTATAAAGATTATAAAAGTTATAGAGAGAATACTTCTGGTGGAATTATTGAAGGTGATTTTATTAAAAATTGGTTTCAAATACATAATGATTATAAATTAGATGAAGCAGATGGATTAATAGAAGTGTTTAATGAAAAATTAAGTTTAGTAGATGAAAATATATTAGCTAATCAATTACAATCAAAAATGGAAATGGCAGCTATATCAGTGTTTGGTGTAAATATGGGAACAAATGTTGGTACTGGAATACTTAAAGAGCCAGCAGTAAAACCATTAATAGATGTTCCTTTGTTAAGACACTTTGTAGTAACAGATCAAGAAAAAGAACAATTACAAATGGATTCTATGGTAGAAGAATTATTAGATAGATTACCTCAATATATGATAAGTTATTATTCAACTAGAGGAAAACCAATAACAAAAAAAGAATTAAAAATAAGAACTGGTAGAGAAATACAAAATGATATTAATGAAATTATTAAGTTTGCTCTTAGTGATCTTAATGGTGAAGGGTATGGTTTCGAATAATATGGCTAAAGAATTAGTTAAATTTCCTATAATGGACACATACAGTGAATATCTTACTGAAGATGAAATTAGAACAGATGCAGTACATACAATACAAAATCGTTTGTATGGAATGAGTGAAGAAAATAGAAGAGAGATGGGGATTACTGAAGAATTTATGGATCAAAATAATTTGTTTCAAATGATTGATGATAAAACAATAAGATTTACTTATGATAAAAGTTCAGGAGTAGACAGACCATCTTATAGAATAAGAATAGATTATGATGGTGATGGTACTTTTTATGATTTATCTAATCCTAATGAAGAAACAAGTCTTTATGCTCCTTATGATTTTTCAGGTAGTTTACCAGATTACTTACAATTTACACCTGATAAATTAAGAACAGATGCATATAATGAAGAATGGTCAGAAGGATTTGTAGATAGAAAAAAACAATATGATAGAATTATAGGTGATGGTTTTTTATCAAGTTCTAGAAAACAACTTGCTGAGTTTACACAATTTAGTTTATTTAAAATAAAAAACGATATTCATAACTTAGGAAAAGAAGGTGCAGAAATAGTAGCAAACTTAATACCTGGCTTAGATTATAATTATGATGATTGGGAAGAACAATCACAAAAAATACAAAAAAAAATTAACGAAGGTAATAGATTAGGAATTACTTATACTGATGGTCTTTATAATTTTGTTATAGAAAATGAAGAAGGTGGTATATTTTCTTCTGAAGCATATGAAAATATAAAAGGCGATCCTACAATAGGATATGGATTATCATTAAATAATAAAATGGTTATAAAAGAACTTACTGATAGAGGGTATAGTATTGAGAAATTAAAAAACAAAGAAGAAAAATTAAATAAAAAAGATGGTGAAGAAATTACAAGAATTAAAATAGATGAAGCAAGAACAATAGCAAAACAAAAAATGTCAAATTTAGATGTAGATATAAGTGGAGTTAAAAATTCACTTTTACAAATTGTACTTGGTGATATGCAATATCAAGGATTGCTTGGTCCAGCATTTACACAAGCATTATCTAATTATATAAAAACAGGTGATGAAAAATATATGGGTACATTTACTGCATATAATAATGATGGTACTGCTTTAAGAGCAGAAGATAGTGGATATGCAACAAGACCTGTTACAGTATTACAAGAATTATATAATGATGGTTTAGCTGCTAGAGATGATAATAAAAAAGGAATATTTGTTCGTAATGATAGAAGGGCAAATCTTTTAATGGCGTGGGTTAAAGGTCAATATACAAATAATGTAGAGGAAAAATAATGCCTGAAGTTGGAGTTGGTGGTGGTCCATCATTTCGTACATATAAAGATATTAAACCTGTTGATAGAACAAGTGGTTTTCAAGATCTTTATCAAGCTGGTGTAAATTTTGGTACTGGAGTTATAGATGAAAACATATTAACTCTTGGAGCATTACACGCTGTTAAAGCTATTAATAGTGAAACAAGTGTTTATGAATATGATCCTGATTATAATATATTTGCAGATCCACAATTAGATAATTTAAAAGATTATATTGGTAATTTTATGCATAGTAATAATGCAGACCATACTAAAGAATTAATAAAAAAATTTTATGATAAACAATCTAAAGTAGGTGGATCTCCAGCTTATATTATTGGTAGAATAATTGGTGGGTTATTAGATCCATCAAGTATATTTGCATTTACTAAAGCTGGTAGTTTTTTAATGACTGGTAGTAGATTAAAAAGAGCTGCTGGATTTGGTGGTATAGTATCAGCAGAAGAAGCATCTAAAAGATTATTTACTGATGAAAGACCAATGAATGAAACATTGATAATTAGTGCTGGTGGTTTTATTATACCAGCAATGTTTCCTAGTTTGCCAAGAAGTGTTGGTAAAAATTTTGATGAAACTGCTGATGCATTAGATGCAGCAGATGATGTAATATTTAATAGTAAATATAGTGTAGGTGCAGCTTCTCCTAAAAGTAGCACTTTGTTAAGAGAAGAAGAATTACAAAAATTAAATAAAATTAAAAAAACTGGATTAGGTTTATTAGCTGAAGATTCAGGAATTAATCCTGTGTTTAGAGTATTACAAAAAGGAATTAGTAATGCTCAAATAATGATAGAAAATATTTTAGAAAGTAAATTGTATCAAGTTAAAAATACTAAAGATGGAATAACAGTTACACAAACAATAGAAAGATCTATAGCTGCTAGATATACAGAATTAGTTTTAAAAAATACTACAATTATAGAAGCAGCATATACTGATTATTTAAAAAGATTAGGAATAAAACCACAAGGTTTTTTTGAAAGAACTTTAGATACTAAATTTGGAACTAATAAAGGTAATGTAAAAGTAATGTCTCCTAAACAATTTAGAGAACAAGTTACTTCTTATAGAATGGGTAATAAAAATGTAGAGCCAGAAGTAATACAAGCATCAAAAGGATCAGATGATTTTTTTAATATTATTGGAAAAGAATATGAAACATTAGAAATTGTACCACAATGGGCAAATGCTCAAATACAATATTTATCTTTATTAGAAGCAACTGTAACTAAAGCAGATGTTAAAGCAAATATAGCAGCAAGAATAAGAAAGTTAGAAAAAGATAGAGATGCATTAATAAAAAAAGGAATATTAAGAAAAGGTATGTATGTACCTATACTTTATAAAAAAGATGAAATAGTTAGAAGGTTTGCAGATTTTGAATTACTTATGCGTAGAGCAATAGCAAGATCAGGAACTAAATTATCAGATGATGAAATAAATAAAATAATAGAAAGTTTTGTAGAGTACCAACCTTACATAGCATACGAAAATATAGCTAGACAATTTAAAAGATTATCAAGATATTCTACAATGAACGCTAGTGAAAAAGAATTATTAGAAACAGAACTATTAACTAAAATGGATAGAATATCATCTAGGTTTAAAGCTAGAAATTTAGATATAGATTATGAAGAATTAGCTGCGGCTGGGTTTATTGAAAAAGATATAAATATAATAAACAGAATGTATTACAATCAAACTATACCAGATATTGAAATAACAAAAAGATTTGGTGATCCAATGGGATATGGATCTAACTATCAAGCTGGTAAAAATATTGTAGGCATGAGACAAATAGCTGAAGAATATGATGATATGATTGAAGATAGTTTGAAAGTTGTAAATGGTAAAAAAGTTATGACTGCAAAAACAAAAAAATTAATAAAAGAAAAAGATCAAATATTAGAAGATTTAGATGCATCTATTGGATTAGCTAGAGGTACATATGGTTTAGCAGAAGATCCAAATAGAGCAATTAGTAGAGGAATAAGAATAAGTAAATTATATAATGCAACAACTATGTTGACAGGAATTAGTCAAGTAGTTGATACAGCAAGATTAGTAGCAATAAATGGAGTTGGCAAAACTTTTAAATTATCTTGGGAAATGTATTCTAGTGGAATGGGAAAAGAAATATTTAAAATGTCTAGAAGATCAGCAAATCTTGGTGGTGAAGCATTAGATATGGCAACAAGTCAAAGAGCTATGTCAATGTATGGAATGGACGATGTTCACGGAGTTTTTAATAAATTTGAAAGAGGTGTTAGTTCAGTAGGTAATTTATATTTTACATTTTTAAATTTATCTAATCCTTGGAATACAGGTGTTAAAACAATGGCTGTATTTTTTAATGGATCTAGAATGTTAGAATCAATAGAAAAATTAGTTCTTACTGGTAAGTTAGATAAAGTTAATAAAATGAGATTAAGAAATCTTGGTATAACAGATGATCTAGCCAAAAAAATATATACTCAATATACAAAACATGGATATGGAAAAAATGCTAAATCATGGAAGTCTGTTGGTGATAATTATAAATATATGCGTGTTGGTAATACAGAAGCATGGGATCAAACTGATGAAGCAATAGAAGCTACTAAAGCATTTCATGCAGCACTAGGTAAACAAGCAAGAATAGATATTGTTACTCCAAGTAAAGGTGATGTACCATTATGGTCTAATACAGAACTTGGTGGAATAATATTACAATTTAAAAAATTTGGTATAGCCTCTACTCAAAGTATGTTGTTTAGAGGTATGCAAGAAAGAGATGCATTATTTTTACAAAGTGTTTTAATGTTAATGGCTGCTGGTGCTATGGTAGATGCATTTAGACAAAAAGCATTTGATAGAGATTATAGTAAAAAACCTACTGGTCAAAAATTAGTAGATGCATTTGATAGATCTGGTTTAGGTGGATATTTTTCAGATATTAATAATGCTATTGAAAGATTAAGTAATAATCAAATAGGAGCTAGACCTTTGTTAGGATCTAAAAAGCCTTATGGAACATATAACCAGAAAAAAAATCTTGGGCCTTATGGTATGCCAATAGCAGATGTTCTTGGTCCAACTGCTTCTCAATTAGAAAATATTGCAGATATAGCTTTTTCTTGGGGTACAGGTAAATACAATCATCATACTGCAAAGAATGTGCGTAGACTTTTACCCTTTCAAAATGTATGGTTTTTAGATTCATTATTTGATGAAGTTGAAAAAGAAGGACTTAGATGAGCATTACAATATCAGCAACAGATCCTAGAGTACAATATACTGCTAGTGGTGGTCAAACAGCATTTAGTGTACCATTTGAATTTTTTGCCGATGCAGATTTAGTAGTAATAAAAACTTCTGGTGGAACAGATACTACATTAACTTTAGCTTCTAGTCCATCTAGTGCTGCACAATATTCGGTAACTGGTGCTGGAGCTAGTGGTGGTGGTAATATTACTTTAGGTGGTGGAGCTACTGTAAATGATAAATATACTATATTTAGAAATTTAAGTATTTCTAGATCAACTGATTTTCCAACATCAGGTACATTCCCAATAGAAACATTAAATACAGAATTAGATAAACTTGTTGCAATGATACAACAAAAAGGAGTAGATATTAAACTATCTCCTAGAGCTTCTTCTTCATCATCAACTGCATACAATTTAATATTTCCTGAGTTAGTAGCTAACAAAGTATTATCGGTTAATTCTTCTGGTAATGCTATTGAGTTTAGTCAATCAATTACTGACGTACAAGCTGTAGCTGCAATAGCTTCTGATGTATCGGCTGTGGCTGCAATAGCAAGTGATGTAGCAGCAGTAGAAAATATTGCTAGTGATGTATCGGCTGTTGCCGCAGATTCTTCTGATATAGGTGCTGTTGCTGGAAAAGCTACCGAGATTGGAAGATTAGGTACTTCTGATGCAGTAGCAGATTTAGCAATACTAGGTACTTCAGCAATCGTAACTGACATGGATTTATTGGCAACTTCTGCCAATGTAACAGCTATGGGGCATTTAGGTACTTCGGCTAATGTAACTGCTATGGGATTACTAGGCACAAGTGCTGTTGTAACTGATATGGGTTTATTAGGTAATGCTGATGTAATTGCTGATATGGCTCTCCTTGCTGATGCTGATGTAATATCAGATATGAATACTCTTGCTACAAGTGATATTGTAAGTGATCTTAATACTCTTGCAACAAGTGATATAGTTTCTGACTTAAATACCCTTGCTACTTCTGACATAGTGTCAGATATTAATACTTTAGCAACTTCAGATATTGTATCTGACTTAAATACTTTAGCTACCTCTGATATTGTTACTGACTTAAATATCCTTGGTACTTCTGCAAATGTAACAAATATGGCAACACTTGGAGCTTCTGGTGTTGTTGGAAATATTGCTACTGTTGCTGGATCAATTTCAAATGTTAATACTGTTTCATCAAATATTAGTAATGTAAATAATTTTGCAGCTAGATATAGAATAGATTCAAGTGATCCTAGTTCTAGTCTTGATGCTGGTGATCTTGCATTTAATACAAGTTCTAATACTCTTAAATATTATGATGGATCGGCTTGGCAGAATATAACTGCTGATACAGATGTTAAAACTAAGGTTAGTTCTAACGATTCTACTGCTGGTTTTTTAAATGGTAAACTTGTTGCTGGTGACAATGTGACGTTTACAGAAAACAATAATGGTAGTAATGAAACTTTAACTATTGCAGCAACAGATCCAACTGCTCTTGCAATAGCTCTCGGATAGAAAGGAGAATATGGCTAATACATTTAAAACTGTAACTTTTGCAGCTGAGCCAGCTTCGGCTGGAACACCTTATACAATGTATACTGTAGCTGGTAGTACAACTACTGTTGTTCTCGGTTTACGTCTTACTAATATCCATACTACTTCTGTATCTGTTGAAGTGGAATTGGTTAGTGATACTGCAAATCGTAATGGAGCAAACAATGTAGCTAATGGTACTGCGTTTCTAGCTAAAGATGTTGTTATTCCAGCAAAATCTAGTTTAGAAATTTTGGCTGGTAGCAAGATTGTAATGGAAACTACAGATGTACTAAAGATAGATTGTTCAGTAGCTGATAAAGTTTCTGGTGCATTATCAATAATGGAGATTACTTAAGAGTGACCTACATTGGACAACAACCTAGCACTACTTTTGATAGTGGTATTCAAGATCGCTTTACTGGTTTAACAACTAACACAGTAACGCTTACACATGACATATCTGCTGAAACAGATATTCTTGTTGTATGGAATAATATCGTACAGGATAGTTCTACATATAGTGTTGGTGGTGCTGGAAATAAAACTTTGACCTTGGGTGGCACACTATCAAGTGGGGATGTGGTTACTTGTTATTACACAAATAAAGTAATGCAGTCGGTAAACCCAACTGCAAATTCAGTAGGTGTAACAGAATTAAATTTATCTGATGGCTCTAATGGTCAAGCAATAACTACTAATGGAAGTGGTACTTTAGCTTTTGCTACTGTAGGTGGAAATAATACTCCATCATTTTCTGCGAAATTATCAAGTGACCAAAGTGCCTCTAGTGGTGCTGAAACAGTATTAGCTTTTGCAACAGAACAATGGGATAGTGACTCAAAGTTTGCAAGTAATAAATTTACTCCAACTGTAGCTGGTAAATATGTAATCAATGGTATGATTATGCTTAATGATATAACAGTTCAAAATAAAAGACTTCAACTTTTGATATACAAAAATGGAAGTTTTTTTGCAGATGTTGAAACTATTGCTTCATCAGAAACAAGTACAGACCCAACTTTATCTATAAACTTGTTAATGGAATTTAATACATCAGATTATGTTGAATTAAGATTTTATCACAATGTAGGAAGTACAGTAACTGTAAGGTCTGGTTATTCATTTTTTCAAGGTTACAAATTAATAGGAGCATAACATATGGCATTTAGTAAAATAGCAGCAGAAAATTTAGGTGGCTCTACACTTCCAGCTTTAGCTGGTGGTAGTTTAACTGGAGTGGGAAAAATAGGACAAGTTTTAAGAACTCAAAGTAATTCTTCTACATCATTAGCTACAACAACTTATTCTGATATTGGTTTATCACAAGCTATTACTTGTTCATCAACATCATCAAAAGTTTTAATTATGGGGTCTGTTCAACATTCTAAATCTGGTACAAATACTGATAGAGGTCATGGATTAAAAATATTAAGAGACTCTACAAGTGTTTTTCAAACTCAAACTTTATATTATGCTTATGACAGTTCACAAAATAGTAGTTTTAATGATGGAGATTCAACTCCATTTTTCTATTTAGATAGTCCTAATAGTACAAGTGCTATTACTTACAAAATCCAATGTGCTACATGGAATAGTGGAACAGTAGTTTTTCAACCAGACTCAAACCAATCCCCACTTGTTTTAATGGAGGTATTAGCATGATACTTTTAACTAATGTTAAATGTTGCTCTGCAATTAAAACTTTAAAAACAGATGCAGAATTTAGATTTACAGGATTAATTGATAGTGAAGATGATTTTAATAAAATAGAATGGAAACAATCTGATGATAGTTTTTCAACATCTAATCCTCATTCAGAAATTACTTATGCAAAAGTAAAAACAGAAATGGATAAACTATGACTTATGTAGGTGCAGTACCGACAACTGGCGATTTTAAAGTTCTTGATAGTATAACTACTTCAAGTGCAACTACCTTTAACCTTCGACAAGGGGGTGTTGCTGTATATCCTCAATCAGCTAATCATTGTCTTGTAGTTTTAAATGGAGTTTTACAAACTGCTGGTAGCAGTTTCAACATTGTAAATGACACAATAGTTTTTGCAAGTTCGCTTAGTTCGAGTGATGTAATAAATCAAATCTTAGTATTAGGTAATGTTAATGATATTGGTGTACCAAGTGATGACACAGTATCTACTGCAAAACTTCAAAGTTCTGCTGTAACTGACGCAAAAATTTCTGCTATGGCATCTAGTAAATTAACTGGTGTAGTACCTACAGCAAATCTTGGTAGTGGCACAGCTTCTTCAAGCACAGTATTATATGGAGATCAAACTTACAAGGCAGAGCCTAGTGGTAATTTAGTAAAACTAGCGCAAGCTAACTCATTAACAAACACAGGAACTATAAATATTGATAGTGTTTTTACAAGTGTTTACACAGGTTATAGATTTCTTTGTACATTTAAACCAGTTAATTCAGATGTGCATTGTACTTTTAGATGGAGAGATGGAGGAAGTGATTTAACTGTTTCTCAATATTATGGTTCTTGCAGAGGTGGTTATGTAAATGGAAGTGGTGCAGGTGCACAAAGTTTTTCAGATTGGGGTAGTTCTAGTGCAAAAATAGCAGATAGTTTAAATAATAATAATTATAATGCTCTACATTTAGATATGTTGTTATATCCTTATAATAGCACTGGAGTTGCAAATATTGGAAGTATAGATAATGCAAGTGTTATTGTTTATCAATCACATTATTGGGCTGATGGTGAAAGACAAGAACAAGTGTCTGGTGGAAATACATATACTCAAACAACTGTTCCAGATGGATTTGGATTTGATTTAAGTGGTGGAGATTTTGATGGATATAACTACGCATTATTTGGATATAAAGGTTAAATTATGACAAATATAACTATTAATGGTGTAACAAGAAAAATGAACTCTACTGAACAAGCTGAGTATGATAAAAAACAAACAGATTGGAATAATAAATCTGCTGAAAGAAAACTTACAAGAATAAAAGAGATTAGATTACAAAAACTAATTGAAACAGATTACCTTGCTAACTCTGATGTAACAATGCCAGACAATATAAAAACTTGGCGACAATCTTTACGAGATATACCAGCCAACCATACTGATGAAAACGCATACAATTTACTCTTAACTCGTAATGATGCTGGAGAACTAACACATTCAATTTGGAGTAAACCATGAGCTTAGTTAAATTAAATAGTCGAAGTGGATTAACTGCTGGTATTACTATGGCTGATGCTTGGAGAATAACAGCAAACTTTGAAAAAGGTAGTTCTGGTAGTGCATATTTAACTTCTAATTGGGAAAGAGTTGATACTGATGGTTTTGGACAAATAGGAACTGGAATGTCAAATTCTAGTGGAGAATTTTCTTTTCCATCTACTGGAATTTATTTTATTCATTTTCAAGCATATTGCGATGGTCAAAATGGTGCTTCAACTTATGCTGGAATAAGAATAGAAACTACAACTGATGGCTCTAATTATACTGCGGCATCAGATAGTTATGATAGCATACAAGCTACAAATTTACATATGGCTGGTAATTGTAATTTTATATTTGATGTAACAAACACTACAACACACAAAGTAAAATTTTTAGTTGAAGGTCAAACCAATACTGTTTTTAATGGTAATTCAAGCACAACTCGTACTGGTTTTCATATATTTAGATTAGGCGATACATGATTAATCCTTGTTGCGAAGATGGAAAGTGTACTTGTGGTAAATAATCCTTGTCCTGATTGTGGTGCTTTAAGATTAGAAGATTGTGCTTGTCCTGATGAATGTGAATCATGTGGCGCATAGTAATCGTTTTAATATTTTTATCTAGCTCAGTATATTCTGCTGATACAAATACTGTTAGTTCTACAGAAG
>Ga0196887_1000113_pt1 | contig 38199 bp, 42 predicted proteins | sample VirMetDEL_Mar_31_FD_169094 | JGI IMG/M metagenome (GOLD analysis project Ga0196887, IMG submission 169094) | Aqueous microbial communities from the Delaware River and Bay under freshwater to marine salinity gradient to study organic matter... | ecosystem: Environmental > Aquatic > Marine >... | reverse complement strand
ATATAAAAGAATAGCCCTGAATTGGGCTACACACTTAAACGAATTAGGTATTAAAAATTATTGTGTTTATTCATTAGATAAAAAAACCTTTGAGTTCTTAAAGAGGAATAAAATTAATACTATCCAAATAGAAGCCAATTGGTTTGATGGTAATTCAAACAGTTGGGGATGGCATCAGCGTTTTAAAATGATTTATAAATTGTTACAGGGAGGTGAAGATATTTTACACTCTGATTTAGATGCAGTGTGGTTAAAAGATCCAAGGGAATTTTTAAAAGGTGATTATGATATGGTGTGTTCGACTGGAACATTCCCTGCAAATGTCTATAATAAAATGGGTTTGACAATTTGTATGGGTTGGATTTATTTTAAGTCTAATAATCACGTTTACAATATCTTTAAAAAAATACTTAAAGAGAATCAAGGTAAATTTGATGACCAGATGGCATTCAACCAAACTATATTTGAAACAAGTAATCGCGATGACTTGAGACAAATTCAGAATAATACTGCCGAGTTAGAGTTTGAGATTTCCATTAATGATATTAAACTTAAAGTGTTAAGCCAACAAATTATTTCAAGAGGAACATACCATGAAGGTGCTTATGTTATGCACCCTTTAGCGGGCAAAAATATAGATCGAGAGAAATTTTTAAGAAAAAATAAACTATGGATTTTAAAAGACAGTGAAAGATGATATCTGTTTTCACACCTCCTGGATTTGTAACGCGCTTCTTTGAGGGAGTATTCCCAGAAAAAATAAAGCTTGTAAACTCTTATCATGATGCTGATTTTTCGCTAGAACGGCTGCCTATTGATTACGATTCTAATTTTATAGAGGGTACTGTTAAATCAATCTATATGCTTGAAAGAGGTAATATAGAGGAACGAAGCGTTCTTAATATAAGGCACGGGTATTGTGTTGATAATAAAACAAAAATTCCACGCCTTTCGAATTTCTGTTTCTCAGTATTTGATTTTTGTAATATACCGTATATGATTACAACTGCAGGGGGACCGACACCTGCTAAATATGTATCACAAAAGCCAAAATATTGGTTAGATTACAACATTAAAAACACATACTTTCATAATAAAGTCTATTGGTGTGGTAATATTGCAACGCATGAAACAAGAAGGCCTTTTTTTGAGTTTTACAGCTCAATTAATGATTCTAGATTTGACGTAACAGAGTTTAAAGTTAATATTTATCATGATAAGGTTAATCATAACGTATTTACTGATCACATTAAGAAGTTATCAAACGCAGATGTATGCTTCATCTTAAGAGGTGATAAACCTTTTGCTAATAGTTTTGTGGAGGTTATTATGACGGGGTGTATACCTATCATGATATCATCGATGAATTATTACGGTTGGGAGAACATATTCGAAAACGTAGACGATTATATGTTAAGATTTGATTTGAGAGAGCATAGCATGGAATATATACACGAGCAGGTAGTACTCCTCTTAGAAGATAAAGAACGTGTGCTTCGCATGAAAGCTAATATTCGAAACTTCTATAATACATTTTTTAAACACTCAGCAAATTTTGGGTTTGCAGAGTTTTTAGTAGCAAAGTGTATTGATATATACAAAAATAATTTTGATGTTAAGAGAGTGGATAGTAAGTTTATTTGCTCTGAAATATTAGCATTAAAAGGCTTAAGCGGTAAGATGTAATGATAAAAATACACTATAGGGGTCGATTAGGTAACAATTTAATTCAGTATGCCGCTGGAGTAATTTTAGCGCATAGAACCGGCCTATGTTTAAATACAGAGGCAAAAGTGGATTATTCAAATGAAAATGGATATAAAACTGATAGCAGCGCGTCTTCTAGAATAAAAACTAATTTTGGAAAGGCTTTCAATTTACACCCCGTTAATGGATTATGTTATACTGAAACAGTAAAGTTGAATGATAATAACTATTTTGATCATTTAAATAACCCGCAACCAAATACAGGCTATGTTTTAAACGGATTCTTTCAACATGGAAAACTATTATGCGATTATAGAGAGCAAATTTTAGATCTGTATAGGCTTCCAGAACCTAAGGAATCTGTTAGTTCTGATGATGCGTTTATCGCTTGTAGGTTAGGTGATTGTTTAACAACTACAAGAACATATTGCTCCATGGAATATATTAAAGATCAATTGAAAGCATCACGGCATATGTATGACACGGCATACATAACATCTGATACTATAACTCATCCTCCTCTTAAAAGGTTAATAGAAGAATACGACTTAACAGTATATCAAGATGAACCTATGGACACAATTTTATTTGGTGCTCAATTTAATAACTTAATACTATCTGCTGGTTCTTTTAGTTATTGGATGGCTTACCTTAGTAAGGCTGAAAAGATTTCTGTTTATAAAAGTAACTGTGACCCATTGCAAAAATATGGAGCGTGGAGGTATTGCAAAATTTACTGAGGTAAATAAATATGATTAGTAATATAAAAGATGTTAATATCACATAAACATAAATTCGTCACCATTGATATGCCTAAGACAGGTACAAGGTCTTTGAGAACTACTCTTGACGGTGCTGGAGTCGTTGATGTGCTTGGAGAGCCTTATAATTCTAATTCAGCTCTTAAGCAGCATGCAACAATACAGGACTGCATTGAAGGGTTTCGCGAACGGGGTTGGGATATTGACGAATATTATAAATATACTGTTGTGCGAAATCCATGGGATCGATATTTTTCTTTTTACACTTATTATAAAATGAAGGCGGAAGAGTTTTTAAGTGGTGGTTCAGAGGAGTTGAACGACTTGCAAATTAAGCAAGGTAAACTAGCTGTTGAGTTATTTGACAATAAGACAAACACACAAATACTTAGACATCTTATTTACGGTCAACCGGAGCAATTATTCTATTTACAAGACAATAAACATAACATACCGTTTAACAGGATAGCTCTGTTTGAGAATCTATCGAAAGAATTCGAGAGCTTTTGTAAGGATGTGAATATACATCATGTAGAGTTAGGACATGAGAATAAATCAAACGAAGGGCGTTTAGATAAAGGCGACGTGTTTGCACAAGAGATTGTTGATATGATAGCTGAGAAGGAGAAGTGGGTAATAGATGAGTTTGGATATAATTATATATGATGAAGGATTTTATTTTTTTTCATATTCCTAAGACGGGTGGTATGAGTATTCGAAGAGCGTTGAGTATTAAAGGGCCTTGGCACCTCCGAGTACATCATTTTTCAGAAGAAGTTAGATCAAGTAGTTTTACATTTACAATAGTAAGAAATCCATTTGATAGAATCTTAAGTGCTTATAATTATTTAAAAGCAGGTGGTAGTAATAAAGGAGATGAGCGTATGGGTAATATATTACCAGATAACTTTAAAAGCTTTGTTAATAATATAAATCAATATATAGACTTTTTGCATTTCCAACCAATGTCTTTCAGGTTAGATGATAATATAGATAATATAGATTATATTGGTAAGTTTGAAAATCTCCAAGAAGATTTTGATAGTATATGTAGAGCTCTAGATGTAGAATGTAAACAATTACCGCATGTAAATAAGTCTAAATATAAGAACTATGTCGATTATTATGATGACAATACTAGACAGATTGTAGCAGATAAATACGCGGAGGATATAACGCGCTTTGATTATAAATTTTAAAATGAACGTATATACATATTATGAGGACATTGGCTTTGAGAAGCAAGATCAATTAATTGATCTTTGGAGGTCAAGCTGGGAGCAGGCCGGGTTTAATCCAGTTGTTTTAGATCTTCACCACGTTAAAAAAAATCCATATTATAGTGAGTTTGTACATAAGCTTAGCGAGATTCACCTGACAATAACCGGAAAAGATATAAGCGATTATTGTTTGAGTTGTTTTCTAAGATGGATGGCATACTCTACTATAGACGAAGATAGTATGATAGTGTGTGATTATGATGTAATAAACTGCGGTGTAAGTACACACGAGTTTAAGAAGTATAATAATGAAAGAATTAATTTGATTAACGGAGTGTGCCCGGCACTGGCTATAGGAACGCCTCAACAATTCTTTGAGCTTTGTCATACATTCGTTAATATACCTCTATCCAATATAGATATTGTTCACGAAACTGCTAATAAGTTGAATCTGCCATTGAAAAGCTTTCATGACAACCACTTTTTTGCACTATTCCGTAAACAAGTAGAGTATAGTGTTGATATAACTCAAACCGACATAATGAACGGGTCATATAAACGAGCAGATAAAGGACTCACTCATTTCTCGCATCGATATGTTAATGAGTATCGAAATGATCACCCGGGAGAATTCTCGAACTGTTCAATCGAAACAATAAGAATAAACTTAATAAGAGATAAATTAAAAACACATAATAAATATGAAAATGAATGATCATGAGCTTAAACAAAAACTAGCTCAGTATTACTGGTATCATACGTTCCCAGTAACTGATACGGTAAATACTCCCGGCGACTCTCGACATGTAACACTACCAGATCACATTCAAACCTTTTACGATAAGTGTATATCGTTTAAGGATAAGAGTGTGATTGATATTGGATGCAGAGACGGTAGGTTCTGCTTTGATGCAGAACGTAAAGGTGCATCAACTATTGTTGGTGTGGATATTGAAGTATCAAAAGGCGTTACTGAATTTCTAATTCCCTTTCTCGGTTCGAAGGTTGAAATGCGAGAGAAGAGTATTTGTGATATGAGTGCAGAACAAGACGGTCAATTTGACATTGCACTGTTTTGTGGATGTTTATACCATCTACGTCACCCGTTCTGGGCACTTAATAAGCTATCTGAAGTAGTAAAGGAGGGAGGCGAGTTAATTATTGAAACAGCGGTTTGGACTGATACTACAAATAAACCTCTTCTATTTTGTCCGTCACACGGTCGCGAAGGACCGTACGGTGGTGATAGTGTCACCTTCTTTAATATATACGGGCTTAAGGATAGCTTAAAGAGTTTTGGGTTTGAAGTGCTAGATGAGTGGGAGCCACGCCCTGATGGAAACTACCCTCCTCATCTACAAGCAAGAAGATCTATATTATATTGCAGAAAATTAGAAGAAGTTGGAAGTCAACATCTTAGAGACCATTGGAATGGTGAGGTTAATGACTTCTGGAATCTATCAGAAGAATCAGGCCGTGGCCCCTTTAGTCAAATAGATAAGAAGTGAACCATAGCATAGACAAACACAATATTGTTTTAACAAAACAAGTATCAGGACATGCTCTCCTAGCAGCTATCCCACGCGATGGTGGTAAATTTGAGTCGTATGACTACCAGCTCAAAGCTAGTAAGATCAATAGGTTGATAGAGAAGCTTAAAGACGTAGTAGTTAATACGTATTTGTTATCGTTTGAGAGAGACGCCACGCCGGGGTCAGTCGTTGAGATAGAATGCGATGGTGATACTGGTAATATTATTAAGTGGATACGGTGGAAGAACGACTGGTATATTATAGATATATTTGAAGGGTAATAGTTATAAACTGATTGCATTGCAATAAATACTATTATGATAGGTAAGAGTTTCAATCAGTTCTTTCATGAAAGCTGCGGTCTGCGACACAGTGATGAGGAGAACACACGCGAAGTTAGGTATATTGGTTATGCAAACAGATGGAATGGTAACCCACCAGCAGAGTATGTTGCACATCAAAAGAGCTGTTGCGAGACTGTATCACCTCGCGAAAACTACAGCTATTTAAAGTGCCCTACAATCTCTAAGAAGATTGGTCGCAATCTCGAAGAGGTAACTTGCAAGAAATGCGGCATTCAGTGGAAGGTTGATTCAGGTGGATAAAAAGGCTTAAAAGGTTAGAAAGTAGTCTGCTCTCGCAGCAGATTGAACTAAATACTTTCTGAAGAGAGTAGCTGGAGTTGGCTACTCCATACACTATAATTAAAATAAGAACATGGACTACACATCATTAACAGACAGCATGCAGTTATCTCATAATCAGAGAAATTTCAGTATTATTAACAACCCGTCTGTAGTTAGCTTTCAATAGAGATTTAATATAATGATATTTGATGAGCAGGTTTCAAGGAAACCTAACCAATACCCATGGACTGACCAGTTTATCGAATCTATGCACAATGGATTCTGGACTGATAAAGAGTTTACATTCAAGTCAGATGTACAGCAGTTTAAGGTTGTATTAAACGATCAAGAGAGAGAGATCGTAATTCGATGTCTATCTGCTATTGGTCAGATAGAGGTAGCAGTTAAGACATTCTGGGCTAAACTAGGCGACAACTTACCACATCCATCCTTACAAGATCTTGGTTATGTTATGGCTAACACTGAGGTTATTCATAACAACGCATATGAGAGATTGCTTTCTGTGCTTGACATGGAAGATATATTTGAAGAGAACCTTAAGTTAGAGTTTATTCAAGGCCGTGTTAATTATCTTAAGAAGTATACACATAGATTCTATAAGGATAGTAAGAAGCAGTATCTATATGCTCTTATTTTGTTTACTCTATTCGTTGAGAATGTTTCGCTGTTTTCTCAGTTCTATGTTATTAACTGGTTTGCAAGGTTTAAGAACGTTCTCAAGGATACTGACCAGCAGGTAAAATATACTCGTAACGAGGAGAATATACACGCTATGGTGGGGGCTCGTCTTATTAATACCATTCGTGCAGAGTATCCTGAATTGATAGACGATGAGTTAATTGAGCGTATTTCACATGAAGCAGAGGAGGCATACAAGGCCGAGGCTAAAATCATTGACTGGATGGTTAATGGTGTAGACGAAGAAGGTCTGTCTGCTGATGTACTAAAAGAGTTTGTTAAAGGTAGGATTAATGATTCACTTGAAATGATTGGATTTAATCCTGTATTTGACATTGATAAAGACAAAATAGCCGGTACAATATGGTTCGAAGAAGAATTGCTTGGCAACAGCAGTGTTGATTTCTTTCACTCTCGTCCAACAGAGTATGCAAAGAAAAACCAGTCGTTCTCTGAAGATGAACTATTTTAAATTGATATGAAGAAACGTATATATTGGCTCAACAGAGACTCTCGTAAATTTTTAGAGCGTGGTTACTTACTAGAAGGAGAATCGCCTGAACAGCGTATTAGAGATATAGCTGAGCATGCTGAAAAAATCCTTAAGATTAAAGGATATGCAGACAAGTTTGAGAGCTACATGCATAGAGGATTTTTCTCCTTAAGCTCTCCGGTATGGAGTAACTTTGGCAGAGACCGTGGACTCCCTATTAGTTGCTTTGGTTCATATGTACCTGATACAATGTCTGGTATCCTCGAGAAGACTGCTGAGGTAGGCATTATGACTGCTCAAGGCGGAGGAACATCTGGTTACTTTGGTGATGTAAGGGGTAGAGGTGCACAAATATCAACAGGAGGCCAATCAACAGGAGCTGTTCACTTCATGGAGCTTTATGATAAGCTAATGAATGTTGTATCACAGGGGAGTGTACGGAGAGGGTCCTTTGCTGCCTACCTCCCTGTCGATCATCCAGATATTGAAGAGTTTCTTAAGATTAGAGGCGAGGGTAATGACATTCAAGATTTGTCTATTGGCGTCTGTGTGAGTGATGAGTGGATGAAGTCCATGCTAGCAGGTGATAAAGAGAAGAGAACAATCTGGGGACTGGTTATTAAGAAGCGTTTTGAGACCGGTTACCCGTATATATTTTTCTCTGATAATGTTAATAACCAAGCGCCTAATGTCTATAAGGATAAAGGTGAAAAGATTCATGCTAGTAATTTATGTAGTGAAATAATGCTTCCTTCTAACCCAGCGGAGAGCTTTGTTTGCTGTCTCTCGAGCCTAAACCTACTTAAGTGGGATAAAATGGTTGATACAGACGCTGTAGAAACTCTTGTATACTTCCTAGATGCTGTTATATCAGAGTTCATCGATAAAACAGAAGGGATGCAGTTCATGCAAGCACCGAGACGCTTTGCTCTTAATCATAGAGCACTGGGAGTTGGAGTGTTAGGATGGCATTCATATTTGCAGAAGAACATGGTAGCGTTTGAGTCTATGGAGGCAAAGATGGCTAACAGCACTATATGGGCAACGATTCGAGAGAGAGCAGACAAAGCATCTGTTGAGCTGGCAGACATGTTTGGTGAAGCACCAATACTAGAGGGTTATGGCAGACGTAATACAACTACACTAGCAGTAGCTCCTACTACCTCTAGTTCGTTTATTCTTGGTCAGGTGTCACCGTCTATTGAACCTCTTAACTCTAACTACTTTGTTAAAGATCTAGCTAAAGGTAAGTTTACCTTTAAGAACCCACAACTAAGAAAGCTGTTAACAAAAAAGAAGCAGAACACAGACGAGGTATGGCGGTCTATTCTCGTTCATGGTGGCTCAGTACAACATCTCGATTTCCTAGATCAAGAAGAAAAGGATGTATATAAAACGTTTGGTGAAATCTCTCAGAAAGAGATTGTTATTCAGGCTAGTATCAGACAGAAATATATTGATCAAGGCCAGTCACTAAACATTATGATACCGCCTATGACAAAGCCGAAGGAGGTAAACGAACTTATGATATTTGCCTGGGAACAAGGTATTAAGTCCCTGTACTATCAACGTAGTGCTAACCCAGCTCAGGAACTCGCAAGATCCATTTTAAACTGTAGTACTTGTGAGGGATAGAGGTGTACCGGATATGGTGGTTGAGGAGCCTCAGCTAATGCATTACCCTACTGACGTAGGTGCACCGAAGTTTATGGTGCCGGATATATTATCTCATAAAAAAGAACGAGGTGTCACTGCAACACATTATCTCGAGTCTAAGTTTGATGAATTAAAAGAAGCGTACTTTAAGCTAGTAGAGGTTGCCGAAGATACGGATATGGTATATAACGCGGTGTATAACTTTATACCGGCTGTTGGTAATATATACCATCTTTATGTTAATCACAGCGGTAAATTATTTTTAAGTATTATAGGGCCTGATGAATGGGATATAGTAGAGCATAAAGGGTCATTTAGATTTACTACAGATAATATATGGGAGAGATTAAATTCAGTTGATTAACTGAGAAGATGTATTATAATATAGATATGCGACTATCACGAGGTAAACAAAAGGGTATTAGAAAAGGATGTCATGCTATTTCCGGTACATCAAGAAGAAAAACAAGTAAAATTTATAAAAAACAATATAGAGGTCAAGGCCGTTGATTTACTTGTTGACATAAATATATATAAATAACTATGAAAAGAATAGCAGAAAATCAAATGCTCTTATGCGGTAAGGGTAAGTGTTGTCCGGTAATCACGAAGATAGATGAAGATAATTACGAGGTGAAAGATGATGATGGTAATGTCATTAGAGTCAAAAAGCACGAGCTAGAGATGGTTACTGATGCAATTAAAGCCTTGGATGAACCAGAAGATCGAGACGTGATATGTGGGTAGACTTATTTTTTAATACATTTGCATGTATTGGGTTATGTGCCATACTTAAGTATGGCACTATTCTCAATCCTATTCGCAAAAGACTTAGTAAAATAAACTTTTTTAAAGAGCTCTTCTCATGTTCAATGTGCCTAGGCTTCTGGTCAGGATTAGCTATAGCAATTATAACATGCGCTTCCGGACATAACATTATACTGTGGCCATTATATGGGTCAGCTATATGCTGGGTGAGTGACTATATCCTAGATATCTTAATCAAACTAAGCAATCAGTCAGAAGACGAAAAAGATGAATCAGACTTGATGATTATTAACGAATAATCATCGCTGCCACTTATCTGTTCTTTTTCTTTTGATCCTTTAAGAATTTGTCAAGTTGCTTGGAGGTTGGATCATTGCCAAAGTCATGACATTTCCCACGATGTACAAAAGTATATTCACCAGCTCGAATGTTGGCGTTAAATTTAGACATAAAGGGTTTGTTAATTTTAAGTAGCTGAGCATCAATAAATGCATCAAGATCAAAGTCACTGTCTGGATGATGTGCGTATGATGGCCATGATAATAAAGGAGGAGCATATGGTATTGGCCAGTTACATGAAGGAAGGCCGGTTCGAGCACCGGGTTGTTCGTTTAATTGCGACGTGTCGTAAAAAACTATTTCTGCTGTAATACCATTACCTCCCAACTCGACATAGTATGTTTCGTAACAAAAATCTAGCGCATCACAGCTTGGATAGTTACATTGTTGACCAGGTAAAATGCTGTATGCAATAGTGAAATACCGTGCATCAGCTACCTTATAACCTTTGGCATAATCAGCTAAGTCCTTTCGAACCTTTTTTATATCGCTGTTGAGCCTACCTAGGTCAAGATTTCCATTTCCATCCCGGTAGTCATTCTCGTCAATACACTCCGCCTCGAAACGGAAACTCCAATCTCCACTATCTTCCCATACATACATACTAGGACCACCATCGTCTGATTCTACTAGCTTCTCACTGATGATCTGATCGAGTGTAGGGGCTAAGGTTTCAAGTGGCGGAATTCCAGTTGCTTGATCAATTTGTGGAAGTACGAGGAGACATACAGATCGATTTATTTCTGCACACTTTGGTGAAGTAGTGGTAGACGTGCTTGTACTCGTCGATGTACTCGTCGATGTACTCGTGCTTGTGCTTGTTGATGTGCTTGTTGATGTACTCGTGCTTGTGCTTGTTGATGTGCTTGTTGACGTACTCGTGCTTGTGCTTGTTGATGTACTCGTGCTTGTGCTTGTTGATGTACTCGTACTCGTACTCGTCGATGTACTTGTTGATGTACTTGTTGACGTACTCGTACTCGTGCTTGTTGATGTACTTGTTGATGTACTCGTCGATGTAGTTGCCGATGTAGTTGTCGATGTATATCCGAAAGGTATATTATTTACGGCATCTACACGAAGGCCAAGTGGGTCAAAAAAGTTCTCTGTCATATTATTATTTATTTTAAAAAATTTCTATAGCCTATTAATAATTATAGCTGCCGCTTGTCCTTGCATTTTTCACCCGGGGCTAACCCTCTTTTACATCGCCATTTGTCGAACTGCCTCGAAACATCATCGTTATTAGGAGGCTGTTTACATTTTCCACGATATATAAATACGACGTCACCAACGGCGAGTTTACGCCCTTCAATAAAAGGTACTAGTGAATCATTATTCGAGTCAATTTGGGCGGTGAGCCAGCTATCAAAGTCAAAGTCAGTAAGATCTGAATCTGCGTATGATTTCCATTGAAGGATGAAAGCAGCAACATCTACAGCACCCTTAATAGGGTCACTCTCCCATACACATACTGGAGGGTCTTCTGGTCTATGCTTTGGGGTTAGCTCATTCGCAGCCCATATTAACGCGGTGCCGTTGAAGTCAATCTCGTACATTTCGCAACAGATATCATAGTGTTTACAACTAGGCCATGGACATCCAGTGCCTTTTGTATCCACATATGCAGTAGCATGATTCTGAATGTTCGGTACCTCGAAGCCTTCAGCATAGCCGGCCAGGTCATCTTTAACCTTTTTTATAGCCTTGTTTAGCGATCCATACTTGATATTTCCATTTTCATCCCGGTAGTCATTCTCGTCAATACATTTCGCCTCGAAACGGAAATCCTGTGCAGGCTCTTTCCATACATACACAAAAAAGTTCGGAAGTAATTCTTCTAGCTCTTCCGAAATCGTATATTTTTTTTCACTGCCGTTCGGATCGGTAGGAACGGCAGGAGTGATAAACAAACATACTTTATCACCTATCTCTACGCATTTAGGCCGCGTTGTCGTCGATGTACTTGTGCTCGTTGACGTGCTTGTTGACGTGCTCGTAGATGTGCTTGTGCTTGTTGACGTACTTGTAGACGTGCTTGTACTCGTCGATGTACTCGTGCTTGTGCTTGTTGATGTACTCGTGCTTGTGCTTGTTGATGTGCTTGTTGACGTACTCGTGCTTGTGCTTGTTGATGTACTCGTGCTTGTGCTTGTTGATGTACTTGTTGACGTACTCGTACTCGTACTCGTACTCGTCGATGTACTTGTTGATGTACTTGTCGGTGTAGTTGTCGATGTATATCCGAAAGGTATATCATTAACGGCACCTACACGAAGGCCAAGCGGGTCAAAAAAGTTCTCTGTCATAATATTATTTATTTTTAAAAATTTCTACAGCTTATTAATATATGACAGTAGCTCGATTAAATGTTTCGGATTACTGCCTTCTTGATGCGACTCGTCTATTAATGTTTTTATTTTGCTAGTTACTGCTTTTTTATTAATAGAGGCAGCTTCTTCATCAATAGAAGGTATAGTGCTCATTATAGGTCCCTGACCTCCAGGCGTGGATCCTGGTAGAGGTCCCTTATAAGAGTGCTTACCTTGCACAGCTGGAAAAGACCTACTAGCAGGTTGAGTGCTATGGCCTCTGTAACCTTCATAAATCTCTTGAAGCTCTCTAAAACTATCCATTACTATTATTTAGTTGATTAATATGGTTTATATACTAAAATTAGCTTAAATGGAGAAGAAAACAATAAGCTATGAGTATGTCTCGTTTATCGTTGATTTGTTGGAGCAGCGCGTTAGCAAGGATTACGACTTTATAATAGGTGTAGGTAGAGGAGGCTTAATACCAGCCACTATGCTAGCATACAAGCTTAACAAAAAGATTATGGCTATAGGTATTCAAACATATGATAATATGACACAAAGTGATGAGTATGTATTATATCAGAATTTTACACCTCCAGACAAAAAGGTGAAGGCTCTCGTTGTAGATGATATATGTGATACAGGAAATACCTTCAATATTATTAATCAGCTATACAGTACTAATAAAAACATCGATCTAGAATACGCTGCACTATTCACTAAAGATAAGAGCGCTGAATATGTTGATTATTATGGTCTGTCGATTGCTGATGGTATATGGCTTGATTTTCCGTGGGAATAATATATAATATAGGTATGAGTAGAGCTCTCACATGTTTAATTACCGGTAAGAAGTATGCATTCAACGCAGAGTACTTTAATAAAAAGGTTGAAAGTTATGGTGATGTTGAAACTTTGCGTAAATATTTTATTACACGTAAGGCGAAATCATTAATAGTACGAGGATATAGTGTTGAGGAGATTCGTAAAATTCTCGATGTAGAGGAGGATGGGCTTGAGGATGCAGATAGTCCGAAGTTACGTGACATTATAGCTTACTACCAACATAACAACTCTATCTCAAAAAGAGCAAGCTCCGTAGTTTTTGATGATAAAACAGATAAAGAGGTAGCAGAGTTCATAAATAATATAAAAGAGTCATCATGAAGAAAAAACTTATACCTCAAATAGGAAGTAACAACACTGTTAGGTTGTTCGACGCGTCTAACGGCCAACTGTTTAAGATAATTAACGCCGGTGGAGAAATTATCAGCCAGCCTATATGCCTTGATACTGAGATGTATGTTACTGTTAAGTCAGGTAGCGCTACTACTATAAGATACTTCTCCTTACCAGGTGGAGGGTTAAAGAGAGTTCAGACCATCGGCTAAGGACGACCAGGTAAAGGACCTTCAGGCTCTTTAAACTCATGGCATACGCTAGTTGCATATGCTGTATTAGTATTAAGTTTAGAATCACCTCTAAATTCCTTTTCACCTGGTGCCTGGCTGCTATCGAGTGTTGAGTCTATAGACTTGTTAATTTTATTATTAATTGCTGACTCTCTCACTGCAGCATTACTGCGCTTAAGCTTCAATGGTAAATTATTAAAGTGATGTGAGTGTGGCGCGTTTCTAATAAGGTTCTGAGCAGGATCAGCGTATACTGGATACGTACCGGCACTGCTTCCCTCGGTAATTCTAACATCTCCTATTTTAAGTCTGAATCTGCTTGTAGTATTAAATTTACCGTATACACGTGTATCGTGAGTCTCTTGAATTTCAACTGGAGCGGTGATGTGATGTACGTATACTTCACCCTCAACTGACAATCCACCTCTTATTACTGTATTACCGTTAACTCCAAGAGAGGATCCGATTGCAATTTGTCGAGGTGATCGTAGGTGTATCTTAGGTGCAGAGATGTCAATGTTTGACTCACTTCCTAATGAAAGACCTGCAGTGCCCGACACAACAGTATTTACACCTGTTAACTTTACACCGGTACCGTTAAACGTTAGAGGGCCTGTTGTATTTATTTGAACTCCTCCAGACCCGACAGTTACGCTATATTTATTACCTACATTTAAAGTGTAGTTACCGCAAGGAAAGTTAGAAGCATTATCAACATCCTCTGCCATAGGCATATGATCCCGGTGAGTGTATGTACTGTTTACTCCTACACCGACATCAGAAACGACCGACTTACCCTTAGGATCTACTCTGATAGAAGGGTAATCATTCATCATGCACCCTACATTTTCAACCTTGTGCCTCTTAATCGATGTTACTTCATCACCACCATCACCCATTTTTGCTTCAAATTTGAGCAGATCAGACTGTATATCTGACAAGAGCGACCCTAACTGTGACTTACGATTATCAGTCTGCCAGTTACCATCTTGTGTTGAAGCACTTCGATTAGGTCCAAATTCTATAAGTCCCGGAGCCTCAGTACCGTCTTCCCTACCAAAAGCCATATCCAGGTCAGATGATGAGGGGGTTGAGCTTGTTGGAGCAGCATCACATCTAGACCCACCTATAGGCCTGTAGCGCGCAACGTCATCATACCCACCGTCGTCGTTCTTTACCTCAGGTATACGACCGTATGACGGAGCCGTACCATTTACAGACTTACATGCATATATTCTATCTGGATTATCCGCTCTTTCACCTTCCGGTTCAAGTCGCAGCTTCGACGCGCCTGTTATAGATCCATCAGAATCTAAGTTAACGCTTCCAGGAAAAAGCTCACCACCTCTACTTATGCTGAAGCGTCCATTAGACTCTGCGACCTGTCGGTATAGCGCTTTCCATGGCTCATATACCTCGCTTATTAAATAATCTATCGAATCCTCATCATCGATACTATTATCACGCTCTTTTACAGACGTGTTATTGAATATATTTTTTTGTGGATATCCTGTCATATTATAAGAGTTACCACTTATATTAACTATTTTATCCTTACCTGTCGTCTCTGATAAAGTATTACCGACAGTCTTAAACTCATCAAACACAACCTTAGTCTGTTTGTTATTTGTTGCTAGCTCATTGTTAACAACATTATTCATCGTAATGTTAGATCCAGAATAGTGAGAGAGTTTTAATGCCTCGCGCCCGGTAGAATTATTAATCTCAACACTTCCAGCTCTTTGATTGAGAGTAAATTTATTAGTATACTGTTGATACTTTTCTTCTTCTTCCATAGCCTTATTTATCCCTTTCAATGATATTTTCAAATACCGTTGAATAGTCTAGTGACTTATGATCTTTGACATCAGACCCTTCATCAGTAAATTGATCCAAATCAGCCATTAGACCCGTCTCTCTAAATGCTCTTCTTACTCCAAAATACACTGGGTAATTAAGATCTCCATGATCATGGAAAACCCATACCTTACTACCTACATTAGGCACACCAACGACTCCCTTAGTTAAATTAGCATATGATGACGGTCTATTAAGATATGCAAATGGATTGCTGTTATTTGTAAGATTCTCAACAGGATGTGTATTTGCATCCCCAGCTACAAACTCTTCAGATTCCCAGAACCATGCAGGGGTGTGCTTGTTTTTATCTGCATCGTTATCATAATCTAGGTAATTCGAATCAGATATTGTTGATTTCTTTTTATATGCATTGTACCTACCAGAGTCTGATTCTCCCATTAACGGGAAACATGGCTCTGCCCATGGTACAAACTTCGCAATTTCTTCATATATATCTGCTTCCTCACCCCATGAATCTTCTTCATTATTTTGACCAGGTTTCCTCATGAAGAACTTCTTATACTTCTGCAGCCAGTCTTCTAGAGGTTGGTTCGCGAGCTCTGGAATATATATTTTTACTCTATAAGAATATTCTGGGTCATTATTTTTAACAACAATTCCCTTATAAAAAGATGCATCGTCTCTTTTAAATTCAGCAGCTTCATCTATTGCCCTAACGTGCATATAACATTATTTATATAACTGGCCTATTTATACTTGAATTATATCAATATGGTATTATAATGTATATATGTTAGTCAGTCACGAAACACCAATCAGCATGCTAGAAGATTCTAGATATTATAATGATTACGATTATGCGCTTGTGCATTTATTTGAAACTCAACCGGAATATTATTCCTTCTTTAAACAATCTTTACTTCAAGGTAGAGAAGTATTGCTAGATAACTCTATCTTTGAACTTGGCCACGCTTTTGATCCAGAGAAGTTCGCGAAGTATGTTAGAGAGCTTAACCCTACTTATTATGTAGTACCTGATGTACTTGAAGACTCGCAGAAGACCATGTCATCATTTCATAAGTTTAAGATGCAGTACCCTGATCTACCCGGCTTAACTATTGGTGTTGTGCAAGGTAAAACATATCAACAGTTAGTTAAGTGCTATAAGTATATGTCAGCTCATGCAGATTATATTGCTATTTCTTTCGATTACTCTTGGTATAAAACTATCGGTCATTATGAGCCTGTTGAGAGGCCTCATGTAGTTATGGATGTAGAAGATAAATCTTTGTATGATAAGCTACATAAGCAAGATGAACGCCGTACGGTTCTAGAACTACTAGCTGACGGTAGGCGTAAGTTTATTAATATGTTAATTGATGATGGTATCTGGAATCATAACAAGCCACATCACCTACTTGGCAACTCTCTACCACAGGAGATGAAGCACTATAAGGATATTAAGTCTATCAGATCTGTTGATACATCTAATCCAGTAGTAGCTGGTATTAAGGGTATCCGATATATTAAGGATTATGGTATGACTCAGAAACCATCTACTATGCTAGCAGACCTCATTGAGCATGAAGTTACTGAAGATGAGAAGTATGATATAAATTACAACGTTCAACAATATAAGCAGTTATGCAAATAAAAAGTAAATGGGTGGCACTCTACTCTCAGACTGGCTCTGAGATTATGGCTCTAGTTGAGAGGGGGTGCTTTCCTGATGTTGTTGTTACAGATAACTTTACATCATATCTAAAGAACCAAGAATTCTTTGAGAAACATAACATAGAGCATGTTATTACAGTAATTGAGAAGGTAAAGAGTAAAAGAATTGCTAGGTACGATAGTCTTTTTAAGACAACAGATATTGTAACATTACACGGCTGGTTGAATATTGTACCTGGTGAGATATGTGAGAAGTATACTATATACAATGGTCATCCAGGTCACATTGTTGAGTATCCAGAGCTTAAGGGTAAAGACCCTCAAGAAAAAGTATGGAAGCAGATTAAAGCTGGTGACCTACCAGCAAAAATTGGATCAGTTATTCATAGGGTAACGGAGGAAGTTGATGGTGGTGAGGTTGTAGTTGTAGCTGAAATGCCACTTGATCGTAAGGTACATATAGGTTCTTTAGATGGAATGTTTAATGTTAATAGTTATCTATCATTATTATCCTGGTGTAAGTTTTTTAGGAACTTAGATATAATATTACAAGATGAGTTATCTTATGATGGTACATCAGAGAGAGATCAACACATACCAATTATAATTGTAAATCATGAGTAGTAAGCTATTAGTATCATTCTCTGGAGCTCAGAGTACTGGAAAGACGACTCTTCTAAAACGGTTGCGAAAATGTAATTGGGATATTAACTTTGTACCTGAGGTTACTAGATTAATTAAAAGAGAGTATGGGGTTGATATAAATGAAGCTGGTGATGAGATGACTCAGTCGCTTATCATTACCGAACACTTTAAGAATATTAATAATCATAATAATCAGAGTAGAAGTTCTATTTTAGATAGATGCATTCTAGATGGCTTAATTTATACAGACTGGTTAGAGGCAAATAGAGGACTAGGTAGTTGGTGTAGTAGATACGCGTATCATGTATTTGAGAAGTATATAACTAGCTATGATGTAATTTTTTATACTAATTCATCTGATGTTAAGATTAAAGATGACGGTGAGAGAAGTATTGATGTAAAATTTAGAAACAATATTATCGCTGGTTTCAGTGATTGGATTACAAATAATCCTAAGTTAAGAAAAAGCGTAGTTGTACTGAGTGGTACTGTAGAAGAGAGATTAGAAACAATTAAAAAGACTTTGTCTGAAAAAGGACTTGACATCAACATCAAATAACATATAATAATAACATGGCATTAAAAGAACTAGATAATTCGAATATTAATAAGCACCTCGGTAAGTCGTCTGAGTATGCTAGTAACTATGACCCGAGCTTGCTTGTACGTGAGCCTCGTCAATCTAACAGAACACATATTAACGTTACAGATGATAACCTACCATTTGTTGGAGGTGATACATGGAACGGGTATGAAGTAACAGGACTTACTAATAGTGGCCGACCAGTGGTGGGTGTTGCTAAGTTTGTATATCCTTGCGATAGTAAGTATATTGTAGAGTCAAAGTCACTTAAACTTTACTTCAATTCGTTTTGTATGACCCATCTCGGAGAGACAGAGGAGGATGTATTACGTAGTATTGAGAATAAGGCGGCAAAGGACCTTAGTAGGTATCTCGAGACTACCGTAGAAGTTAGAGTGTTCACTAACTTCGAGTGTTTTAATGATCCTACTCATGCTATGCGTGAATGGCATCGCGTAGATACTCATTCAACCGATAACGTCAGAGGGTATATTACACTAGAGCAGTCGCGTGAGGATGACTCAGTGGTTTTTGATACTTACTCCGAGACTCCGGATCTATTAGAGGTTGTTGATAGTGATGGGTCGGCACAGCTCTTTCACAGCGCATTACTTAGATCTAGATGCCGAGTAACGTCTCAGCCCGATTCTGGTGATGTTTATATTTCTTTTAGAGGAGCCAAAACTGTAACTGAAGAATCTCTACTTAAGTATATCGTATCATTTAGAGACGAATGTCACTTCCATGAAGAGATTTGCGAGACTATATATACTCGATTGTTCGAGATGCTAGAGCCATTAGATCTAGTTGTTCGTTGCCTCTATGCTCGACGCGGCGGTTGGGACATTAATCCTGAACGCGCTTCTGATAATAGACTACTCCACCATACACTGGGTGATATTAGAGTAGTGCACGTAAAGACGCCTAAGCAATAAATTCAACTTAAAGGTTGCATTTCTCGTACGCGTGTATAAATATGTGTATGAGAAATGCAATAGTAATAATATTGTTAGGAATGTCTTGGACGTTTTTGTCATGTAGCTGCGAAACACCTACAAAAAAACGGCACAAGAGCAGTATTCCTATAACTAAGCCAGTTAAAATTGATGAAGCTAGTAAAGGTGTAATAGCCTCAATAAAACAAAACCAGCAAGCTACTGAGCACGTGGATATTGCCCGTTCAGAAATAAAGCATGCTAAAGAAACAGCGCAAGAAACTAATGAGCTTATTCATACTATGTCTGAGCTACAATACGAAAAGCTGCCTAGGCTTATTGAGCTTAAGGAGAAGTTTGACGGTCATATAGTTATTGCAGAGTCTCAGCTTATCAGTACCGGTAGAGTGCTAACGCGACAGTTGCTCGAGTTAAGGAAGACAGAGATTGAACTAGTCAGAGCAAAAGAACAATCAATTGCTTCAGAAAATGAGAAGGTGGCGCTAAGGCAGGAAAAGGAATCGTTAGAGAAGACGGTATCGGCAATCGACGAAGAGCTTAAGAAGGCCGAGGTTTATAAAGAGAAATATCATAAGCTAACTAAATATAAGTGGATTGTCTGGGGGCTTGGCGCTTGGATATTGATTAAGTTTCTAGGCGGATTGGGCGCTTGGTCACCTCAAGGGAGAATAGCTAAAGCACTTATTGGATAATTTAGACACCTACGTTATAATATAGATATATGAAAAAGCCTATTATTACACTACTACTACTACTCGTCTTTCTACCAACACTATCGAAAGCTGGTCATTATACGCGTACAGGCACTAGTGCATGTGGATGTAGTATATATACAGAGCGGGTGATTGTGGGGTATGATCACTGTAGAAGGCCGATATATAATTGCCGTAGCGTGCCGGTTAGACATAGTTGCAGATCGTACAGAGCATCACATTCTCATAGTAGATCTTACTATACAAGATCATCATGTAGACCTGTATATACATATTATTATAATTCATATAGACCGTCCCGTTACCATGGTTATAGATATAATAGGTATTATTACTATGGCAATCGCAGATGTCGATAATAAATAGTTTTCTATGAAACTATTAAAATTACCAATTATTACATACGCTAAGCGATATTGGCCGCTACTCCTTGCACTTGCAGTACTTATTTACGCATACACTAGCGGTACAATTGGAGTTGCAATGAAAGGAATTCTACTAATTCCAATCTTTACCTTGTCTGCTGCAGCTTCTGGTCTATTGCTACGTAATGTGTATAACAGAAGCACGACGGATAAGTATGTTGATGACAAGGTACAGCTCCAAAAGGACTGGGAGTCCTTAACATCATATGAGCGTATTAAGCTGTTGAAGCTTGAGTTTCTCGCCTACTTTATAGGAGGGTCACTAATTGCAGCAGGTTTAGTTATTATTATTAATGTTTAAATCACACGCCATATTAACGGTTGCTATCATTTCGATGGCAACCGTATTTGTTTTGGCTGCTGGTAGGAAGTCGCCTAAGCCGCCACCTCTAGAGGATGTATCTATAGTCGTTACACCAGCTGTTAATGATACAACGCCTCTTAAGAAGCGCAAGGATTATCATAAGATATTATGGAATACAGCTGAAGTTAGAGGGTCTCAGGTATTTCGGATTGATAAGACAATATCGATGTATCTCGAGAATAGGAGTAAGTATGTTGAAGTTGAGAGGTTACGGTCAACTGGTGTACCTGCAGCTATCATCTTTACACTACATGGTAGAGAATCGACATGGAACTTCAAAAAACACCTTCATGAAGGGTCTCCACTAACAGGTCGCACAAAGTGGATCCCTAAGGGGAGACCCAAGGCTCCCCCAGGCAACGGTAGTGTCTATACATTTATAGAGAGTGCAGAAGATGCTCTTTATAAGCTTAAGGATTTGGAGAGTATTAACTGGAGTGATAAAAATACCGCGCTGTATACTATTGAAAAATACAACGGTTTAGGGTATCTTAAATATAGACCTATTCACTCACCGTATTTATGGTCAGGTACAAACCACTACACGAGCGGTAAGTATGTAGCAGACGGTAAATATTCTAGTACTGCAATAGACAAGCAATTAGGTACATGCTCTATCTTGAAGCGTATGTCTCAAAGAAATATTGATATCGGGTTTTAGATAAAGCCTAAACGTTGTAGTTGCCCTGTGGCTGGGGTTTGAGCTAGCACATCTCGCGCTAATAGCGTTATTTCTGTATTCTCTATATCAACCTGAAATGAAGCCACTTCGTAATCGTCTGTTACAAAGCCCATAATAGCGCCGTTGTATGCGTTGTTGACCTCTATTAACGTATCGCCATATGTTAAGAGCGTAGTATCACCAATACCGACACCATAGTCCAAATATACACCGTTATATGCTATGGAAATAACATCTCGCGATCCGATTTTACCACCGGAAACGAAGTTAACATGTGTCAGTATTGACGGGTTCCATAATGGGTGAGCCGCCGCGGCAGATAAAGTATTAATTCTAAATTGTGACGATAAGGAAGGTGTATTAGATACTAATGCACTATACACCGTAGGTTCTATAACTTCGCCTTTAGGGAGCCCATCAGGGTATAGACCGACAAGATATTTTAGTTCAGCATTTGCAGATAGTGTTGGTGTACCTGATACATCGGGCCAGAGAGTCCCGGGTATCGAGGATAGTGAGATAAACACCGGGGTATATAATAAATCTACTTCAGCCCACTCTCCTGCAATTTTTAGTGAGCGTTGATATGGGTAAATCCATTGGGCAGCGGTAAGGAACGGCACTGAGGTATCACCAAGAACCGTACGTAAAATTCCATCACTTTGCGAAGTGATAACTACGTCAGTATATATGTTGGAGTTAAACTCTCCACTATCACCCTGGTTAACATAACCATCTTCAAACCTTAAAATACCCGAGTCATTCCTCCTCTCATCTGGAGCATCAGCAATGTTTTTAATTTTAACCGATCTTTTCTGCATCGATATACTGCTATCTGCTTCTACACTATTAAACCCACGTATTTGCAGATTTTCGTTTATAAGCGGGCCAGGTACCTGGCCTTTTCTTAAGCGATTTTCTACTTTATCGATAGTGCCAAAGCCAGCCTTCTTACGAGCAGTAACATTTGATACGTAACGCTTTAACTTCTTATTGCGACGGTTAATGTTACGTTCAATACAATCGTCATCACCCTCCTGGCAGACATGATAATTATCAACAACACCGTTAACAATATCACTTGGCGTTTCACCGTTGAACCAAAGCTGTACATACTTAACGTTCGGATGTAGTCCTAGCCCCTCATGAAGACCTGCTATAACCTCAACATTGTCTTGATTATAGTAAACATCGGTCGCGAGTCTCAAGCTATTAAGAACTGGTTGATCAACTGGCCAAGGCGCAACGTCACCGGCATCGTATAAGCTACCAGCCACAATATTAACTTTGTAATTTTTTCGGCGCATATCGTATCTAGCTACAGCAAGCGCTGCGTGAGAATCTGTACTACGTGCAGATAATCCTTCTTCTTGCCATGATACAGTAAACTGCCATTCATTTGGTCTATTATAATCCATATTATTTTATTAGTTATTTCTATAGTACTCCGATACATCCATATCAAGGTCTAAGCTTTGATTTTCATTTCGTCCGGCAAACAAGTAATCCAGCTCCCACTCGTTCGGCTGTATTATCATACGCTGAGGTTCAATACTCTTACCAGGTCCACCGAAGTTAAATGGACTATCGTTTAAATCACCTGGTATCGGCCTAGCCGAAGAATCATAAAAATTACCGGTTTCTGTTACGATCCTACCATCTCTATAAACTATCGGTAGAGAAAACCAATAGCCAATAAACTCTTGCAGTGCAAATAAGTAGGAGTCATTTGGACCCGGGTAGGTTGGAAAGAATTGCTCGTTATTCATAATCTTATTATTTTGTTTTTTTAGGGGCTGGGGCCGGCCAGACGGACGACGGGATATTCTGCTGTTTCCCGTATGCGTTTGATAAATCTAGGTGGAGGACTTTGAAGTTCAGAGGAGACTCGTTATTCACCTCGGTGATGGTGGGACGGCCTCCACCTTTTTTCTTGTATACCCAGCACTCATCTTTCGGCTGCGTACACGGGTTGCTTGGTAAGTCGGTTAAGAAGACAAGCTTATACTCGAGATCGTAGAACTTATCAGAAGTGTCCGGATAATTGGCGAAGTTCTTTACCGACCAGGCGCCGGCGCCTTGGTCAATTTTTTGGCTGTATTTCCAGTTCGACGTGTTGAAGTAACTATCATCAGGTATTGGAGAGTTAACGCCCACGGAAAACAAGCCTATACCAGCGCCTTGAGGAATTTCAACTTTATAGCGAATATTAACCGGGTCAACGGTCCAGAGTTTATCTACCTGATTCTGGCCGCGGCCGCCGAACACGTTGTCCGGTACGACACTAGCCTCTATTTGAAAGAATGCAAATGGTTTACCGTCACCAACCCAAGTCCCGTCCGGGAACGTTAGATTTTCAGTCACAGTAAACTGTTTATACAGTGACACCGTGCCATCGGTGGTGGTAGGAGGAGGAGGGCTAGCGACTTTGTTAACGGCGCCTAGAGCAGGTTGATTAACTCCATCATATGTTATTGTGATTGTACCTGGGTGGCATTCGCAATCGGCAATATCATCAACAAAGTCAAGACCATTATAATTTTTTAGAGCTTCATTAAACTCACTGGTCTCGCTAAGGATCTTGTCATACCACCATTGTTCAAAATCAAGCTCGTTCAATCTACCAGGTTGGGGAAGCTCAAAGATAACTAGATCCGCACCGCAAAAATCATTCCCAGCACCTACAGCCTTGAACTGGAAGGGTTCACCAGTACCATCACCTACCGCAGGTGTACATGTAGCTGCTCCAGTCCATATGCACTCATAAGGCTTACTCTTAAGACTTAAATTTGTAAATGCGCACTCAGGCCCTTCATCCGGTCGAATTGGACACGCCATCCAACTACACTCATCATCGTCCCATTTCCATCCGGATATGGTAAGGGCATCAATAGTTGGTTTTGGAAGTTTCCCTATCCATTGATTATTGTCTGCAACATTAAAATCTTCGATCGCGTTTGCTAGGTCTTTGGCCGCTTCGTCCTGCCATTGTTTATACACAGGATCATTCTCATCGACGATATTCTCACAAAATCTTGCGAACGACCATACCACGGTAGCACCGGCAGTAAGAGAACAACTATCTCCACTAGTCGTAACTTCTATCCTTTCATAATTATCGCGTTCTAGAGCTGTACCGTAGCCATTCGGCCAGTAGCAATAAGAGCCATCTATACAAGGCTGACACGTTGTACTTGTTGACGTACTTGTGCTTGTACTCGTACTCGTACTCGTCGATGTACTCGTCGATGTACTCGTGCTTGTGCTTGTTGATGTACTTGTTGACGTACTTGTGCTTGTACTCGTGCTTGTACTCGTGCTTGTACTCGTCGATGTACTCGTCGATGTACTCGTGCTTGTTGATGTACTTGTTGATGTACTCGTACTCGTCGATGTACTTGTTGATGTACTCGTACTCGTCGATGTACTCGTCGATGTACTCGTGCTTGTTGATGTACTTGTTGACGTACTCGTACTCGTCGATGTACTCGTACTCGTACTCGTCGATGTACTTGTTGATGTACTCGTACTCGTACTCGTCGATGTACTTGTTGATGTATATCCGAAAGGTATATTATTTACAGCATCTACACGAAGGCCGAGTGGATCAAAAAAGCTCTCTATCATATTATTATTTATGGTAATTATTATTTATAGTTGTGTGGTATCCGGGATAGGTGTAGAAAGTAATGACGGCTCATTCCCATCTGGATACAAAATTCTGCGCAAATCCGCGGAATCCACAAACTTGACACTATCCCACCAATTCTCACCAAACTTACCTATAAAACTTTTGTCAAAAGGCGGTTCAGTTTCAGTACATGAGCACGTTTCACAATCAAACCCACCCGTTAGAAACTTTTCTTCCTTACCAGGCTCGGTATCTAGTTGAATTTTCCAACAGATAGTTGTCGGGTCAAAGCCAAAGATGCCCTCACAGTTACCATCAATACAAGGAGGTGGCGGCGTCGTATCCCCGGGGAGGGGGGGGAGGGGTTCTGGAACACACGTACACTTTTCACAATCAAACACTAAATTTCCTTGATTGCAGCCGTATACGGTTTGAGCACATAATTTGTTGCAATCAAATGGACCGGGGTCGAGTACATTGTTAGTGCAGTTATAAGCATCGCATGAGGTATTAGGCCCGCCATCACGAAGTACATCCTCAAGTTTACGTACCGTAACCTGCTCGTCGCAGGCAGGATCGGCTTCGCAGAGTCTGTTGTGAACAAAGGCGTACTCCCATTCTAAAATTGCAATTCTATTTGGTAAAGTAGCTGCCGCTAAATAATCTATTTTCTTGCCGCCAGGCTCGTATTGTGGCGCCTTGCTGAGCTCGTACAATTCGCGTTTTGCTTTACGTAGATCACGCGTGATGGATTTCAACCTTTCATTATCACCATACCAGGTCTGCTTATTCATAGATGGTGTATTTCGTGTCTTTCTAGTAACCGGCTTTTTAGGGAAAGTATTATCAATAAACGTATCAGCACCTGTAACTGGCCGAGTCGGTTGCTGAGGCGTTTGAACAGGAAGACGGCCGCGTTGGCAGCAATCAACACGATTACAATTAAGCTCACAACAACGAGTGTATCTTTGTGCCTGGTTATCCCAACAAAATTCAGCACATCTGCAATACTCATCATCTTTTTTATCGCATACCTGAAGTCCAGTGTGCGCTTTTCCGTCTATACCGAAGAACGAACAGTCAGGACCACCGACCGGCTCAGGGTTGAGCTGAGTTGGGCACCATGGACAGGGCGCTTTCGTCGTTGTATTAGGTGGATCGGGTGGATCTGGTGGATCGGGTGGATCTGGTGGATCGGGTGGACTCGTTGTAGCTACTTTAACACATTCGCACTTGTCACAATCAAAGACCTCACCAGGGTAGCAATCAACAACAATACTACCCGATAGAGGACTTTCTTGACAGTTCGCGTAAAGGCATGGTCCGGGTCCAGGTGTTGTAGTCGTAGGACGCTCACCTTCAATACATCTACACTCGTCACAATCAAAATAGAACCCTTCTATACAGTCAGCAGCAGGATCAGCAGGATCTTCTGTACAGTTATACCACGGGCAAGGTGGAGGCGTCGTAGGTGGAGGCGTCGTATCCAACAGCACATATGCACATAGCTCACAATCAAATACAAAACCCTCTATAGGCTCAGCAACACGATCAGCAACGTCACTGGTACAGTTGTAGAATGGACAAGGCGGCACAGGCCTAGGAGTGGTAGGAGGTACAGTCGTAGGAGGTACAGTCGTAGGAGGTACAGTCGTAGGAGGTACAGTCGTCGATGTACTTGTTGATGTACTTGTTGATGTACTCGTACTCGTCGATGTACTCGTACTCGTACTCGTCGATGTACTCGTACTCGTACTCGTCGATGTACTCGTCGATGTACTTGTTGATGTACTCGTACTCGTCGATGTACTCGTACTCGTACTCGTCGATGTACTTGTTGATGTACTCGTACTCGTACTCGTCGATGTACTTGTTGATGTACTCGTACTTGTCGGTGTAGTTGTCGATGTAGTTGTCGATGTATATCCGAAAGGTATATTATTTACAGCATCTACACGAAGGCCGAGTGGATCAAAAAAGCTCTCTGTCATATTATTATTTATGGTAAAACGACAAAAATTTACAAAAAAAAAAAACGTGCTCATGAGCACGTTTTTTAAATTAATTGATATATTAAATATACCCTAATTGTCTTAAGCGTCTAACCTCATCTGTAACTCCGCTTACGTATCCAGCTTCTAAGGTAATTACCGGGTTGAAGATATCGACAATGAACGGCTCTACTTCGTAATCGTCTGTTACAAGTCCCATAACAGTACCATTATATGCATTATTAACCTCAATTAATGTATCACCGTATGTTAATAGTGTTGTATTTCCGATGTCAGCACCTTCGTTAAGATCGATCTTGTTATAAGCTAACGAAATAACGTTTCGACTTCCTACTTTACCACCTGAAACAAAACTAACATGCGTTAGGAGTGACGGGTTCCACCATGGGTTTGCGGCGGCAGCGGATAGTGTGTTTATTCGTGCATATGATGATAGTACTGGGTAGCTTGACAGTATTAAGTGCATGTATGCAGGCTCTATAACCTCTCCTACAGGAATCTCGTCTGGGTATAACAGGTTGAGATGATCAACGTACGCTTCGGTTACGGACCCGGGGAACGGCGATGTCGACCAGTACGAACTTGAAATTGCGGAAAGCACAGTATATACTGGTGTAAATAACGTATCGACTTCTGTCCATACAGACTTAGGAATTCTAACTGTATCGTTCCAGGTCTTATCAACATCAATAGGACCGCCTGGACCGTAGCCCGATAACGAGCCGCCTGGCTCGAGCAATTCTTTTATTTCATCATCTAAATCCGATGAAAGGTAATCATCACCATTAATTATAAATTCTGTCTTACCCGCTTCAAATGGATAGTTGTTACGCAAAGAATCTCGTGCAATACTCGTAATGTATTTACCGAACTGATCTCTCCTTATAACACCGTCTTCAAAATTAACTACACCGTTATCCATGGGTAGGTTTCGATACAGCTTGACATCTTTAGCAGCATCAACAGTAAACAGCTTAGCTGAGTTTAATATTGCATTAACACTTTCGTTCCTAGATACACTGTTCCAGCCATGAAGCGCTAGACTTTCATCTATATAGTCTATTATCGACGAAATACCATTATATTTTGTTGATGGAGATTCTATAACACCTCCGAAACTGGATGCGATTCGCTGACCAACAACGAAATCATAAACCTTGGCCTTGTAGTTTATCCAAGCATTTTTTTCAGATTGACACGTTACTCGATCACTCTGTGGGGCTGATCTTGCATCATCGGCAAATGGTGCGCAAAGATGAATGTTATTATCTGCGAATTGTACATCGACAATCTGTTCTGGTACTTCACCATCAAACCAGAACTTGATATATTCGATATCAGTATTTACAGCACCTCCTGTCTGTGAACTATGTAGAATCTCTAGATAATCTTGATTATAAAAAACGTCTGTGCTGAGGCGTAAACCTTCAAGCACCTTCTCGCTTCCCCATGGGGTTGCTGAAGCGGCATTAACTATACTACCCGGTACAATATCAACCTTGTAATTTTTACGTCTTGAATCATATCTTGCAACTGCTAGTGCAGCGTATGAGTCGACCGGTGCATTTTCATACGCGACAGCAGTAAGGGCTGGTAAGTCAGATGCAGAAGGCAACTCAATATCCGGTATGAATGCTTTATTTTTCATTTCCCACGAAACAGCAAATTGCCACTCGCCAGGTACTTGAAACCCAAAGCCACTTAGTGGTTTATTGTTTATATCGCCTGTTGTTAAACACCTACACTCTTCACAATCGAACTCAAACCCTTCAGTACATGAAACAGAAGCTAAATATGATAGAGGACTGCCAGCGGATAAGCAATTACCCCAAAAACAGTAAGTTGGGTCTCCATTACTATCGGTTATGAACTTGTGTATATTATTTGCCATATTATTATTTATTGTTTTTAATTAAAACTATACGTTATAGTTGAATATTGTGTTGAGCATTTATCTGAAGACTCCAGGACCTTGAGGGCTGGGAGGCCCACCTTTTTGTGGATTGGGGAAGGGTGGGTAATATTTAGGTGGTCTCTGATCATCAGCATTCCTCTTATCAATTCGCCTTAACTTTTCAACAATTTCGGTATTAAGTTCCTTACAGTTAGTGTCGTTACAATCTCTGTAAAAAATAAAGCCGGCATTAAGTGCTTTATTAAACGCCGTTCTTTGCAGACCCATAATGTAGTCGGAGGCGACGTTTAAACTGGCGAGCTCGCTGTCTACCGCGTCGCTGGGTTTAGCTCCTAGTAATAAAGTGTCGCAGTAGAAGACCGCGATTATGTCCGCGTCATTATGTGGAGGAAAGCTGAATTCAATCATGCCACCGTCGCCGATGTCGGCCGAGGTGATCGAGTATTTCATCCTTCCCACCTCCGTACACGTCGTGTACGTATCCCCTACATATATAGCCGTGTCATCGAAGTTGCGTTGGATGAAATACTTACAAGCCGTCTTAACCCCAGCTATACTGCATGACCGGTCCGGACAACCCTTAGCGTAATTCAGCCGACCATTATGACCAGCAAATCGTGTAGTTTTCCCACCATCTCCAGTCGATTTGTGGAGGCTTTCCAGCGCATTGAAAAGGTTAGCCTCGGCGATACCTTCTTGATCTGCTGCATACCCATTCCCGTCCTCGTCCAACTGATAACTATAAAACCAATCATCCCATTCCCATTCCCAGAAGCACCTTTTGGGAGGTCCGAGATAACCCGCCGGCTTGACTTCTTCACGTAGTACCGGGGAAACAGTGATAGTTTGAAAATACGTAGCCGGATAATCTTCTACGGCTTTACCCGGCTTGCCATTGTAGATGGCCAAATTTGTTGGAAGAACTTGTATACATACTGTAATATCGTCCGGTGCGGGTGGACAAGGCTCACCGGTTGTAGTCGATGTACTTGTACTCGTTGACGTTGATGTACTTGTACTCGTTGACGTTGATGTACTTGTACTCGTTGATGTACTCGTTGACGTTGATGTACTTGTACTCGTTGATGTACTTGTTGTACTTGTTGACGTGCTTGTACTCGTCGATGTACTTGTCGATGTACTTGTACTCGTTGACGTTGATGTACTTGTACTTGTTGACGTGCTTGTACTCGTCGATGTACTTGTACTTGTTGTTGTACTTGTATATCCGAAAGGTATATTATTTACGGCATCTACACGCAAGCCGAGTGGATCAAAAAAGCTCTCTGTCATACTATTATTTATGCAAGTCCTAACTATTATTTACATAGATCTTAATCATCTCAACCTTTTTTATGTCGCTAGTAACGTCTCACACCTTTATCATATATAATATATGATAAATAATGTCAACTAAAAGGATTAGCCCTTACTAAAATCGATCTGATCGCCACATTTTCCGAGTGAGAAGTACATCACCGGGTTTCTCGGTATCTGCCGCAGTTTAATATAAAGATGGAACGATTGGTTAAGTACAGTCGCGGTAGGTGTATAAACCCACTTCTCAAAACTATAATTTGGATGATCCTGCGCTGCAGCCATATCAAGCATAAGCGGCCTTGGTTTAGCATTCTTACCCGACTTAACAGGCCCTTTATACATATAATACGGACCGCCGCCCGGGGCGCCGAACTCAACTACTTCTCCGGTAGTGATCGTCACCGCGGTTTGAGAGACGATCTTCGCTCCGAACTTGTCAAATTTAAGAAAATTACAACAAGCATCGTAAGCGAGTATTGTCCAATCACACTTACGGCTACGAGTCATAAAGGCCGTGTCATAAACGTCACCTTTTCTCTTCGTGAAGCTCTCACAGTAATCTCTAAGACCATCTATCACTTTGTTTACTGCAGTCACATATTCGCCGTAGTCACCTTCGTAAGGGTCAATATCAACACACTCATCTTCATAATAGAACCCGGATATTGTATCCTCCCATACCGTTTTACAAGGCTCTTCGAATCTATAACCAATATAAACCTTGCGCCAATTTCTCTCAGGAACATTAATTTGTGGGACCCCGCCGGGTCCTACATATTCTTTAATATCCCATGGAATAGACCTAAGACATACTCCTACGTTTTTCGGAGTATAACACGTTTTTGGAGTGCATGTTGTGCTTGTTGTGCTTGTTGACGTACTCGTACTCGTCGATGTACTCGTTGACGTACTCGTCGATGTACTCGTTGACGTACTCGTCGATGTACTCGTTGACGTACTCGTCGATGTACTTGTACTCGTTGACGTCGATGTACTCGTTGACGTCGATGTACTTGTACTCGTTGACGTCGATGTACTCGTTGACGTCGATGTACTTGTACTCGTCGATGTACTCGTACTCGTGCTTGTTGATGTACTCGTACTCGTCGATGTAGTTGTCGATGTAGTTGTCGATGTATATCCGAAAGGTATATTATTTACGGCATCTACGCGCAAGCCAAGCGGGTCAAAAAAGTTCTCTGTCATATTATTATTTTATATAAATCCTAATTGTCTCAGTCTTCTTGTTGGTTATAAAAATTAGCTTTGCTCATATCAGGATCTATACTACCCTGCTTAGCATTATCATTATTAAGGGAAATTATTGGTCCGAACCCGTCTGCATTTGACCCGGTGTCCGGGCCACCGTAATCTACAGGAGGCGTAAAGCCGGTTTTTTGTTGTCTTTGTTTATCAATCTGCTGTTTATCTTTTAATCCGTCTTTTTTCCATTGATCCTTCCACTTATCCTTCTTCCACCCAGCATCTCCACCATCAGTAAATAGTCGGACAGATGGTACATTTGAAATAGCTACTTCCACCATCCTGTTGTCCGCCTGTGCCAGTGGGCAATCGATGGTGACATCATCATCGAGGTTGACCGATAGTGAGAACACTTCCGGGAAGTCTTCTCGATCTCCACATATATATGTGTATACATAACGGTCTGGAACGATCGCGACCGTCTTCACCTTTTTAATACACCAACAGATGGGATTGCCTTCGAGAGCTTCATTGAATATTGTATAAGCATCATCGATGATTGTAATCAGTTCACCCGGTGGTATTCTCCACTCTCCATTACCCACAATCGCATAATCCGGAGACGCATCGAACCCTGTCAATTGCCATTTTTTACCGAATGCATCCTTAAAGCACTCGTACTTGTAGCCTGGAAGTATAAACTGCTTAGTGCTCTGAGCGGCGAGTGCTGTGCCGCCGCCTTCGGATGGGCCACCATCCGTAGCTGTAATTGTACCCCTAAGATCCATCCAACGCTTATCCTGCTCCGCGTTGATAATGACGAGCCCATGATTCTGCGATGTAGGAGCGAAGTCCGCTGCAGGCTCATCATGGAAGATGCCATCTTCAAGATCCGGAGCAGAAAATTCAACATAGGGTGTACATTCGCAGAAATCCACGCTAGCAATCTTAGAATCCGTGAAGGAAGCAGACTCATAAGCCGCTATGCCATCACTCAGATATGTCGCCCAAAAACCAAAAAACTCTAGAAGTAAATCAAGTGGTAGCGGGCCGGGATTGTCAAGAGGAATAATTATATTAAAGCCCTCAGGGTCCTTTAGTTGAAACTGACCGTCAACCTCCTCAACCTTAATTAACTCCGGCGGTGGTATCTGAGCTGGAAAGTCTTTAAACCAACAATATTCAGCCTCAAGGTTCGCGCTTGCTACCCATTGACAATAATAATCACTACTCGGATCATTATCCCACTCCCATTCACCTTTGATGGCAAAGCCGTTACCCGGCTTTTTATCTTCATCCGGTGGACATGTTGTACTTGTACCTGTTGTTGTACTCGTACTCGTCGATGTACTCGTCGATGTACTCGTGCTTGTGCTTGTCGATGTACTCGTACTCGTGCTTGTTGATGTACTCGTACTCGTCGATGTACTCGTCGATGTACTCGTCGATGTACTCGTACTCGTGCTTGTTGATGTACTCGTACTCGTCGATGTACTTGTACTTGTTGTTGTACTTGTATATCCGAAAGGTATATTATTTACGGCATCTACGCGTAGGCCGAGTGGGTCAAAAAAGCTCTCTGTCATAATATTATTTTATATAAATCCTAATTGTCTCAGTCTTCTTGTTTCGTTAGTAACACCACCTACATAACCATCCAGCAACTCTATTTGTGAGTTATCAATATCAACGACAAACGGTACAGTCTCGAAATCATCTAGCACTAGTCCCATGATCTTACCATTATATGCATTATTAACCTCAATCATCGTATTACCGTATGTTAATAGAGTTGTATTACCTATATCAGTACTATCGTTAAGGTTAATTTTATTATAAGCCAGTGATATTACCTCGTTATTGCCTATCTTATCTCCTGAAACGAAACTAACATGAGTTAAGAATGACGGGTTCCACCATGGATGTGATGCTGTGGCAGAAAGTGTGTTTATACGTACATATGATGATAATGTTTCAGCATTGCTTGATAACAATATATACATGACTGATGGCTCGATCACTTCACCAGCCGGTATTTCGTCTGGGTATAAGCGATTTAGGTGATCAATATATGGTTCAATTACACTTCCGGAAAGAGCACTGGTAGGCCAGTACGAGCTCGATATTGAAGATAATACTGTGTATACCGGCGAATAGAGAAGATCTACTTCAGTCCAGACAGTACCTGGTATTCTCGCTGATTGATTCCATGCGCTATCTACATCGATCAGTGTACCTGGGCCGTAGCTTGATAGTACACCGCCCGGCTCGAGCATCGTCTGAACCGTTTCGTCTATACCTAGTGATAGGAATATATCTCCATTAGGTATAAATAAGGTATTATCTACATTTTTATCTATTTTACATATAAACTTACCATCACCGGCGCGCCTAACAATACCATCTTCAAAATTGAGAACATTTTCATCCATAGGATGATTTCGCCAAATCTTAACCTCCCTTGCATCTGTCTTTGCCTTTATACTAGCTGAACTCGCGAACATGTCAATATTTTCACCATGTGACACGCTATTAAAACCGTGCAATACTAGACTTTCGTTTATATAGTCCTTGATTGCCGATACACCATTATTACGTGTATATGGAGTCTCGACAAAACCGAATCCTTGTTTTTTACGCTCTTTAATTGTTGCCTTATACTCCTTAACTCCTCGTTGAAGCCTCTTATTAATAATGGACTGGCAAGCAACATTATCCTTAAGAGGGCTCTTAGGATTATCTTCCCATGGTGGACATATATGAGTACTGAGACGTGTAAATTCCTTATCAACTACTAGTTCTGGCGATTCACCATCAAACCAAAACTTAATATACTCAATGTCGAGGTTTATTGCTCCGCCTGATTGAGTGCTAAGTAAAATATCAATCTTGTCCTGATTGTAGAAGACATCAGTACTTAGGCGAAGGCCTTCAAGTACCTTTTCATTTCCCCATGGATCAGCAGATATAGTATTAACTATACTACCAGGTACAATGTCAACTTTGTAATTTTTACGGCGCGCGTCATACCTAGCAATTGCTTGTGCAGCGTAGGAGTCAGTAGCGGCATATGCACTAAGAGCTTGTAGCTCTGCGCCCGACAGTCCCTCGAATGGTATAGATTCATAGGGAGTAAAGTTAGCCTTTTCCCACGATACAGTAAACCGCCATTCATCTGGAAATTCAAAATTAAATGCAGATAACGGCTTAATGTTTATTTCACTTGTAGGTGCACATTTACATTTAGTGCAATCAAATTCAAACCCAGACAAACAAGAAATTGTTGGAAACATTGAATAATATTCGCCGGATAATCCCGGGATTGGACAATTACCCCATTTACAGGTTTCGTGAAAATTACCATCGTCGTCGATGTAGTAGAAGAATGAATAATAAGTAGGCACGTTATTATTTATGCTTATGCATATACTTTATCTCGTTGAAATTCTTTTTTTTAATGATTATATTACGTAGTTTTGTAGAAATCGGCTTTGTTTTTATCTGGCCTGGAACCATCCTGTTTTATATTTTCAGAATTCAAAAACATGATAGGTCCAAATTCATCAGATGTAGAAGACTCTACACTACCGAAATCTACCGGCGGTACTCTACCAGTACCGCTGTTTTTTTCTCTTTCTTTCTTCTCTCGATTCTTTTTCACTGTTTGTTTCCAGTGGGATGTGGCATCGCCTCCATCTGTGTGTAAGAAGGACGATGAGGAATTAACGATTGATACCGTCATAGGTGCACCCGCTGTAACTGTACAATCAGGATCATCGCTTGAAGGGTTGTTGATTTTAATAGTAAAATCCTCATCTATACCAACCTCATCAATATCAGAACAAATATATTTAAACTTAAGGTTCTTATATTGATCGTCGCCTTTTCTCAATAGTTTAGGATCACCTGTTATACACCAGCAGTTTGAGTTATATTCAATAGCCTCATTCCAGAGTCTAAAGGCATTTATAGTTACTTCACCCTCATCAGCCGGTATTGTAAATGAAGTGTTTTGAGTGACCTCATAGTCTGGTGGGACATCGAACGCATTACGTCTTAAAAATGAGTCACCGTTATTATCATACACGCACTCTGCATCTGCTGATCCTCCAATAAATTGATCATTTGAAGTTGCTAGTCCATCGATATACTCCAATTCACCGCTAACTGATACTGACGCAGGACCTATCTTTTTTATAACGATTGTCTCAGTCAATCCAGCTTTAGGATCTGTTGTAGCTGATGGTTCCTGAACTATCAATCTACTGAGTCCAAATTCAATCTCCATATCGCAGGTGCATGCCCCGTCCGTAAAATACGGGTACCCTGATGGTCCTGGTACGTAATTAGCTATAGCCTGGTCTAGACCGTTATTAAATTCTTCTATCCAAAGTTTATTTTGAAACTCAGTCAGACAATCACCATATTCTTTTTTATATAAAACAATCGTTTGCAGACTATCAAGATCAACAACAGTGAGCTCACAACTAGTACCAGTATCAACTACATTAACTGCTTCACCTTTTTCATCAGCGGAAGTCACATAACAAGCAGTTCGATCCGGACATACTATAGGGTAACAGCTTTGGCAATTGAAAGGGTCCCATGTACTTCCGTCACCTCCTGGTGCTGATACTACAGCTTGCTGTAAGCCCGGTGCAGGGAGTGGCGGTGCCGCGGCATCAGGTTCCGGTCGACCTTCATTACCTTCATCACAGCAAGCTCCTTTTCGTATCTGTTCTTTAGCATTGTTCCATGTATTTAATTGATCATCGACGGTAGCATATACTTGATTCAAAACATCCTGAAGTTCAGGCGGGGGCATGACTTCAGTCGGCATCTGCACGTCAACTATCTGTTCTTGAGTCCATGGATCATACAACCTCACATTTCCACCAGGGTAGGTCGTAGCGTCGGTGACAAACTCTGGAGGGTCTAAATCTGTATTAACATGGCATACAGGCAGTGCAAACGCGGCCGCGCACTCCCACTGACATCCATTCCAATTAAACAGTAATTTTGCGACTTCTGTGGAGATGACTTGTAAAGGAGTCCATGGATTATCTGCCCATGTCCTCATATCGGTTAGGACTTCAGCTGATGTTTGAGGTAAAAAGTCCGGTGGCGCCACGGGTTCTCCAGCCCCGCCGGCTACAGCATCAAAGTAATCGTGAATATAACGCTCCGATTCAACCTGGTTGAGGGTCACTATAGCTCCCCAAAGGTCAATGGCTAGCCATCTGAACCCGATGTAAGATCCATAATCGCCCCAGAACCAATAAGCGTCTCGCCATGGCATGACCGCTATACTAAGCCGTGGGTCTGTCCACGATCCTAGCTCTTCGTGAGGACCTGCAAGTGTTATTTCGTCACCACTTTCCTGTAACTCTATCACGGTTGGATAGTGTCGTTTCTTCGAATTTTCAAGACCTCCACCGGAATAATCATAATAACAATATTCAAGAAACGGGCATGAAGGCTGAGCAGTCCAATCACATATGTCTGGATCCCACTCTAGATTGCGAACTTTGACCTCGTCACCCCAATGACATGGTGGGTTAGAAATATCCGGTTTTTCCACTGGGCCGTTTTTACCAGCAATCAATTCTTTTCTGCTGCCGTTATAATCAGCAACTGCAGCTTCAAGATCTACTTCCTGAGCATCCAATTCAGTTTCGAGCTCAGCTTCAGTTATTATCGGAGGATCATATTCCCATACTGTAACGTTATTAGGATCGTATAAATAGCATTTTTCTTGAGTAGGTCCCTCAGTATTTATTTTTTGATGCTCTAGTGGGTCGACTCGTTCCGGAAGCGGATCAATTAGTAAAGCTGCATTTTCTGCATCCCACCAGCAAAACTCTTCATTGAGGCATGCCCGGCACTCCCACTGACAATTATCAGAACTCCACTCCCATTCAAGTTCTTGAGGGGGCATAGGGATTTCAGCAGGTGCACTTCCACTTAAGTGTAAAAGTTGAGGCGAATTGTTAATATTAAAATCACTAACCTCTGCAGCAACTTCTAGTGCTGCGTCAACAAGCCATTGTGTGTAGCCAGTGCCTAGGATATCTCCACAATACTGATCTTTCTCCCATACAGTTGTACCACCTGCAACTAGCTTACATACCCCTCCTGAGTTTGTAATAACAACTTTTTCAGTGTTGTATTTATCAGCCACATAATCAGGCCAGTAGCAATACTCATAATCTAAACAAGGTTGGCATGTCGTTGTACTCGTTGACGTCGATGTGCTCGTACTCGTCGATGTACTTGTTGACGTTGATGTACTCGTCGATGTACTCGTGCTTGTGCTTGTTGATGTACTTGTTGACGTACTTGTGCTTGTACTTGTACTCGTACTCGTCGATGTACTCGTGCTTGTGCTTGTTGATGTACTCGTGCTTGTGCTTGTTGATGTACTCGTGCTTGTGCTTGTTGATGTACTTGTTGACGTACTCGTACTCGTACTCGTGCTCGTCGATGTACTCGTGCCTGTTGTTGTACTTGTATATCCGAAAGGTATATTATTTACGGCATCTACACGCAAGCCGAGTGGATCAAAAAAGCTCTCTGTCATATTATTATTTATTAAAAATGTTCACTTTTAAGCCGGTCTACACATTCTTCCTCTTATTTCTGTAAATCGCCCCTACAGTATGCCAGTTATAGCCGCTCATTTTCGGAGCCATGGTTGTACTCGGAGTGCTTGTAGTGCTTGTAG